>MDTB01200568.1_pt1 | contig 12497 bp, 18 predicted proteins | sample 811161 | NCBI WGS metagenome assembly MDTB01 (sample SAMN05326650, study PRJNA326480) | marine metagenome | isolation source: seawater | place: Mediterranean Sea | collected 2009 | reverse complement strand
TAGGAGCATATCTATTAGTTGATATGGCTCACTTATCTGGTTTGGTGGCGGGTGGAGCTTATCCTAATCCTACTAAATATGCTGACGTTGTAACGTCTACAACTCATAAAGTTTTAAGAGGTCCTAGAGGTGGAATCATTTTAACAAATAATGAGGAGTTAGCTAAAAAATTTAATAGCGCTATATTTCCTGGGTTACAAGGTGGTCCGTTAATGCATGTAATTGCTGCCAAAGCAGTTTGTTTCAAAGAGGCTTTATCAGATGAGTTCAAAACATATACAAAAAATGTAATTAATAATGCAAAAATTTTAGCAGCGAGATTATCCGAAAAAGGTTTTAAAATTTTTTCAGGCGGCACAGATACACATTTAATGCTGCTTGATCTAAGATCATTTAAAGTCACAGGAAAAGACGCACAAGCTTCATTAGGAAGAGCTAATATAACTTGTAATAAAAATGGAATTCCATTTGATACAGAAAGCCCATTCATAACTTCTGGAATAAGACTAGGTACACCTGCCTGTACTACAAGAGGTTTCAAAGAGGAAGAGTTTAGGTTAGTCGCAGATTTAATTCATAAAGTAGTTAAAGGTTTAAGTGAAAATAAGTCTGACAATTCAAAAGTAGAAAATGAAGTTAAAAAAGGGATTATTGACCTTTGCGCTGCTTTTCCTATATATGGAAATTAATTAATTTATGCTTTGCCCATTTTGTAGAGAAAAAGATACAGCAGTAGTTGATTCAAGACCTTGTGAAGAGGGAACAGCAGTTAGAAGAAGAAGATTATGTACGTGTAATGGCGGAGTGAGATTTACTACTTTTGAACGTGTACAATTCCAAGAATTAACAGTAATTAAAGGGAACGGCAAAAGAGAGCCATTTGACAGAGATAAAATTTCGAAATCAATCAGAATCGCAACAAGAAAAAGGCCAATAGATATTGATGCTATAGACAATTTTGTTTCTAAAATAATTATGAAGATTGAAGGCTTGGGTGAAAGTGAGGTTCCAACATCTACAATCGGTAAATTAATTATGGAAGGACTACAATATTTAGATGCAGTTGCCTACGTTCGATTTGCCTCTGTTTACAGAAAATTTAAAGAGGCTAAAGATTTTGAACAATTTGTTGGCAATTTAGATGACAAAAAATCATAATTTTTATTTAGATCTCGCTTATCAACTTGCGGAACAAAACTTAGGTAAAACAGGATTAAATCCGTCGGTAGGGGCTGTGGTTGTAAGAGATGACGCTGTAATTTCTTCAGGAATAACTTCAAAAAACGGAAGACCCCATGCTGAATTTAATGCTTTGAAAAAATTAAAGAATTGTTCCGGAGCAAGTTTATACACTACTTTAGAACCATGTGTTCATTTTGGTGAAACACCACCTTGCACAGATATTATTATTAAAAAAAAAATTAAAAATGTTTATTTTGGATCATATGATCCTGATAGTAGGTCATTTAAAAAAGCAATCTCAGTTTTAAAAAAAAAAAATATTAATGCAAAAAAAATACAATCAACAAATTATAAAGATTTTTATAAAAGCTATCTAATTAACAGAAAAATTAAAATCCCATTTATTTCAGCAAAGATTGCAATTTCAAATGACTTTTACACAATAAACAAAAAAAAAAGATGGATTACTAATGAGCTTTCAAGAAAAACTGCTCACTTAATAAGGTCAAGATATGATTGTATTTTATCCACATCGAAAACCATTAATGTAGATAATTCATTACTTAATTGTCGGATCGAGGGTTTAAACAAATTTAAGCCAGATTTATTTATACTTGATTTAAATTTAAAACTAAAAAAAAAATTATTACTAAATACATTACTAAGAAAAAGAAAAACTTATATAATCACTAATAAATCGAATTATAAAAAAGTAAATACATATAAGATCAAAGGATACAAAATACTCTTTGTCGACTCACTAAAGAATAAAGAAGATTTTTATTCGTTATATAATATAATTTTCAAGCTCGGATATTCACGGATCCTTTTAGAAACTGGTTTAATATTCCTTAAGTACGTTATAGAAAATAAATTAATTAATAAAGTTTACTTATTTAAAAGCAATGAAAAATTAAAAAAAAAGGGGAAAAATAATATTTCGCCTAATTTTTTAAAAAAAATTAAATTTAAACCAATATCAATTAACTTAAAAACTGATAAACTTTTATCAAAGATTATTAAAAATGTTTAATGGAATAGTTTACAATACAGGAAAAGTATCAAGCATAAATAAGTTTAAAAATAGTATTTCCATTGGTATAATCACGAATATTAAATTCAGCAAAAAAGACTTGGGATCTTCAATTTGTTGCGATGGTGTTTGCTTAACATTGGTAAAAATATTAAAAAAACAAATTTTTTTTTATTTGTCTAATGAAACATTAAAAAAATCAAAATTTAAAATGATAAAGATTAATCAAATTATTAATTTGGAAAAATCCTTATCCCACGGTAAGAAAATTTCTGGTCACTACACACAAGGTCACGTAGATACTGTTGCAAAAGTAAAAAAAATAGTTTTTATTGACAAAACTTGGTTGGTAAAATTTCAAATTTTAAACAAAGAATTTTCAAAATATTTAGTAGAGAAAGCTTCTATTTCTGTTAATGGAATATCCCTTACAATATCAAAAGTAAATCAAAATTACTTCTCAATTAATGTTATTCCACACACTTTGAAACTTACTAATTTAAAAAACCTAAAAATTAATGATTTAGTAAATGTAGAATTAGATATATTTGGAAAATATATATATAAATATTCTAATTAAATGGTAGATAAAAGATTTTCTAAAATTTCATCAATTATTCAGGACGCTAAAAAAGGTAAAATGTTTATTTTAGTAGATGACAAAAATAGAGAAAATGAAGGAGATCTTATAATACCAGCATCAAAATGTAATGCTAGAATTATAAACTTTATGGCTAAACATGGAAGAGGTTTAATTTGTTTAGCTTTATCTAAAAAGCAAATTGATATTTTAAAATTACCCTTAATGTCTCCAATAAATAAATCAAGAATGCAAACGGCTTTCACAATATCGATTGAAGCAAGCAAAGGTATTACTACTGGCATCTCGGCACAAGACAGAGCTAAGACAATTAAAACAGCAATTAATCCTAATGTAAAAAAAAGTGACATTGTATCACCGGGGCATGTTTTTCCATTAGTTGCAAGAATTGGTGGTGTGTTAGAGAGAGCAGGTCACACAGAAGCATCTGTTGATATTTCTAAATTATCAAATTTGAATCCAAGTTCAGTAATTTGCGAAGTTATGAATGAAGATGGACGTATGGCTAGATTAAATGATCTCTTCAAATTTTCAAAAAAACATAAAATTAAGTTAGCATCTATAGAAGATTTGATCTCCTATAGATTAAAATATGAAAAATTAATTTCAAAAATTGATACAAAAACTTTTTTTTTGAATTCTGGAAAGTTTTTTCTACATAATTACAGAAATAAATTAGAAAATAATGTTAATTATGCAATTACGAAAGGAAAATTTAATGTTAAGAATTCGATAGTTGTGAGGGTTCTGTCAACAAGAATTAAAAGAGATATTTTAAAAAATATCAAAATTTTAAAATCATTGAAATCATTAAATAAATATAAAAACTTTTTATTATTAATTATTAATAGAAAAGACAATGCTGAAACTAGTAATATAAATACGCTAAGGTATTATGGGATAGGCGCTCAAATAATAAAAGACTTAAAAGTAAAAAATATGATATTAATTTCTAGAAGCAAAAAAAAGATTATAGGCCTTGAGGGTTTTGGTTTAAAAATTAAAAAACAAATTATTGTTAAATGAAAAAAATTTTAATATTAAACTCCAATTATTATAAAGATATCTCAAAAAATTTATTATTAAATGCTAAAAAAAAACTCATTCAAAGTAAATTTTCAGTGAACGTTTTTGATGTGCCGGGTGTGTATGAAATACCAATAGCAATAAGAAAATATATTAACAAATACGATGGTTTTGTTGCTTTGGGCTGTGTTATAAAAGGTGAAACACCTCATTTTGATTTTATATGTTCTTCTGTTTTTACATCTATTCTGGATCTTTCAGTTAAAAATAATAAGCCAATAGGTAATGGAATTATTACTGCTTTAAACAAAAACCAAGCAAAAAAAAGAAGCAGTATTAATAGTAAAATGACTAATAAAGGTTCGGAGGCGTCTAATGCAGTTATTATGATTTTAAAAAATGGACCTAAAAAAAACTAAAATCTCTTCCCCTAGAATTAAAATTATACAAAAACTTTACAGTTCATTAATCAATCCTGATAATAAAATTGACTATCCAAAAAGCCAATATAAAAAATTTATAAAAGATGTGGTTACTGGCACTTTGGAGAGATTGGAATTGATAGAGGAAACTATTAACTCCCATTTAAAAGATGATATTAATCTAAGAAAAACAGACAAATTGTTGAAAATTATACTTTTTGCAGCTTTATTTGAGTTAATGTTTAAGCATAACACTCCAAAAAAAGTCATTATATCCGAATATTTAGTAGCTTCTGAGCATTTTTTAGAAAAGATTCAGATTGGTTATTTAAACGCCATTCTTGATAAAATAGCAAAAGTGCTAAGAAAAGAAGAATAAAATAATTGTTATTTATGACAAGTTTAGCTTGCGTTTTTAAAATTATTTTGGCATTTATGTCACTTTCAAATGAATGACTATTTAGAATTACTTTATCTCATCTCTTTTACAGGAATATTAGCTGTAGCATACAGCTATTTATTATCTGGTCAAATAATTTCATCAAGTGCAGGTAATAACAAGATGCAAGAGATTGCAGAAGCTATACAAATTGGAGCAAAAGCTTATTTAAATAGACAATACAAAACTATTGCTGTTGTTGGAATTATTGTATTAGCAATTGTTACTTATTTTTTTAGTTACTTAGTGGGAATTGGATATTTTATTGGAGCTTTCCTTTCTGGTGTTGCGGGTTACGTAGGAATGCTTATTTCTGTGAAAGCTAATGTGCGAACTGCAGAAGCTGCAAGAAAAAGTTTACAATCTGGTTTGACAATTGCCTTTAAGTCTGGTGCCATTACAGGATTATTGGTTGCCGGGTTAGCATTACTTGCAATAACAATTTATTATATAATTTTAATCAACTTAAATGTAGACAATAGAGAAATTATCAATGCTTTAGTTGCTCTTGGTTTTGGCGCCTCTCTTATTTCAATTTTTGCAAGACTTGGAGGAGGTATATTTACAAAAGGGGCAGATGTTGGAGCTGATTTAGTTGGAAAAGTAGAAGCAGGAATTCCAGAAGATGATCCGAGGAATCCAGCTGTAATTGCAGATAATGTAGGTGATAATGTAGGTGATTGTGCTGGCATGGCTGCAGATTTATTTGAGACTTATGCTGTTACAATAGTTGCGACAATGGTTTTATCATCAATTTTTTTTCCTAATGACTATAATTTAATGATTTATCCTTTAGCTATTGGAGGCGCTTGTATCATCACTTCAATAATAGGAACTTGGTTCGTTAAACTTGGAAAAAACAAAAATATTATGGGCGCTTTGTACAAAGGGTTTATTGTAACTGCAATTACGTCATTAATAATTTTATATCCTGTAACTAATTCTATTGTTGGTATGGCAGAAAATTATGCTAACAGTGGTAAAAGCTTTAATGGAATGGATCTTTATCTATGTGGTGTAGTAGGTTTTATAATAACAGGATTGTTAATCTGGATTACAGAATATTATACAGGAACAAATTATAGACCTGTTAAATCTGTTGCCCAATCCTCTACAACTGGACATGGTACAAATGTTATTCAGGGTTTAGCTATTTCGATGGAAGCTACTGCTGTACCAGCTTTAATTATAGTGGCGGGAATTTTATATACGAACAACCTTGCTGGATTATATGGAATCGCTATTGCGGTTACCGCAATGTTAGCACTCACAGGAATGGTCGTAGCTTTAGATGCTTATGGGCCGGTTACAGATAATGCTGGTGGGATAGCAGAAATGTCTAAGCTTCCAAAAAATGTTAGAAAAACTACTGATGCTCTTGACGCAGTAGGTAATACAACTAAAGCAGTAACTAAAGGTTACGCTATTGGATCTGCAGGTTTAGGAGCACTTGTTTTATTTGCAGCATATACAGAAGATATTAAATATTTTTCGAACGTAAAAGGTTCTGCTTTAGAAGGTGTCAATGTTACTTTCGATTTATCAAACCCATTTGTGGTAGCAGGTTTATTAATTGGTGGAATGTTGCCTTATTTATTTGGATCAATGGGTATGCAAGCAGTAGGAAGAGCAGGTGGCGCTGTTGTTGTGGAAGTTAGAAGACAATTTAAAAAAATTCCAGGTATAATGAAAGGCAAAAGAAAGCCTGATTATGGTCGATTAGTAGATCTTTTAACTAAGGCAGCCATAAAAGAAATGATAATTCCATCCTTATTACCTGTATTATCTCCAGTAGTTTTATATTTTATTATTTTACAAATTGGTGGCATGGAAGCAGCGTTATCATCCCTAGGAGCAATGCTTTTAGGTGTTATCATAACTGGTTTATTCGTTGCAGTTTCAATGACAGCAGGAGGAGGCGCTTGGGATAATGCAAAAAAATATATTGAGGATGGAAATTTTGGTGGAAAAGGATCAGAAGCGCATAAATCTGCGGTTACAGGAGATACAGTGGGAGACCCTTACAAAGATACAGCTGGTCCTGCGGTCAACCCGATGATAAAAATTACAAACATTGTTGCGTTACTTCTGCTCGCTGTAATAGCTCATTAATTAATAAAGTCACTTTCGATTACTATACATTTTTTGTTTAACACTTTGTAAAAAAGTCTCAACAAAGCTTTTTTGACCTAATTCATTTTCTGTAGTTTTTTTTGAAAATTGTAATTTTTTGATATCTTCTTTATTAAATAATTTTTTGCTTTCTAATATTCCAAACTTATTAAATCTTAAAACTAAAACATTATTTTCTTTTAAAACATGTTTACCAAGTTTGTGGTATTTTCCTTTGGTTAAAATTCTTTCTAAGTATATCCATGTGAATTCATCATCATCACTCAATACTTGTGGCTGTCCAAAAATTCTAATTGTATCATTTTTATTAGATTGATTTACTATTAATTTCTCAGCTCGATTTTCCAGGTAGATTATACCATGTGTTTTTAAAGGCTCTTGAATTTTGCATCCCGATAAAATAAAAAACAAGGATAATATTAATTTTATATGATTTTTAATATAAAAAAACATAATTCAAACCTTTATAATACATTATTGAAATTGTCTCGAAATATTTTTTTTTATAAAGACATCGAATTAGAGGATACATATGAAACACGTATTTATTTAATGTTTATTCATTATTCTACAATGCTATATATATCTAAAAATAAAAGACAAAAGCCTGATCAAGATAATTATAATAGCCTGTTTTTGAACATTGAAAACAATTTAAGAGAACTTGGATTTGGTGATGTCTCAGTAAATAAAAAAATGAAAGAACTTAATAAAATTTTTTACGATATCTTATTAAAATTAAGCGATAATCCAACGCAATTTAATTTAAATAAAAAATTAATACACAAATACTTTGTAAAATTGATAAATAACGACAAAAAATGGTGTAAATTTGATGATTATTTTTCAAATTTTTATCAATTTTGTTTTGATCAATCAAATAATAATATGATAAAAGAAGTTCAAAATTTCAAATATTAAAATTATGGCTGTACCTAAAAGAAAAACATCAAATTCTAAAAAAAAAATGAGAAGATCTCATCACAAATTATCTTCTGTAAATATTATTGAAGATAAAAAAAGTGGAGAATACAAACTTTCTCATCACATAGACCTTAAATCAGGTTACTATAACGGAAAAAAAATTCTAGATATTTAATCTTTTAAAATATGTCTGAAAAAATTTCTATTGCAATTGACGCAATGGGCGGCGACAATTCACCTGATAAAACAATTGAAGGTATTAAAATATTTATAGAAAAAAATATTTCAAAAGATGATTTCATTTTAAATATTTTTGGTAAAGAAAATGAACTATATGAATTAATCAATAAATACAAAATATCTAAAAAATATATTAAAATTATTAATTGTGATAAAATTATTTCTGACAAAGAAACACCTTTAACTGCTATTAAGAATTCTAAAGGGACAAGTATGTGGAATTGTATCCAGCATCAGATCGATGGGAAGTCTCATATAAGTTTGTCTGCAGGTAACACTGGTGTACTGTTAGTAATCTCAAGAATGATTTTAAAAATGATAGATCAGGTTAGTAAACCTGCCCTGGCAGGATTATGGCCTAATAAAAATGGAATGAATGTTGTCTTAGATTTAGGTGCAAATATAGAATGTAATGAACAAAATCTTATTGATTTTGCTGAAATGGGATCTGCTTTATATAAGTCACTATTTATTAATGATAAACCAATAGTTTCTCTTTTAAACGTTGGATCTGAAGAGATAAAAGGTACAGAAGTTTTAAAATTAGCTGCAAAAAAATTACAAAGTTTAAGTAGTGAAGATAATTTTATTTATCAAGGATATATAGAGGGTAATAATATTATGTCAGGTAAATCAAATGTTATAGTCACAGATGGTTTTACTGGAAATGTTGCTTTAAAAACTGCTGAAGGAACAGCTAGATACATTACTAATAGTTTAAAAGAGACATTAACAGAAAATTTATTTACAAAACTTTCATTAATTTTTTCATATTTTTCATTAAAAAAATTTAAAAACAGATTAGATCCGAGAAAATATAATGGCGCTATCTTTTTAGGATTGAATGGACCTGTAGTCAAAAGCCATGGAGGTATTGACTCAACTGGTTTTTATTATTCAATAGATTTATGTTATAAAATAGTAAAAGGAAACCTAATGGATCAAATTAAAAAAAATTTAAAACATTTAAAAAAGTGAAAAGCAAAAACATTAAAAAAATTGATTTAATTAAAAATTTAAGTTTAAAAACAGGTTTTTCAGAAAATTATTCAAAAAAACTAATTAGTGAGTTAATAAGTATTTTTTCTTCTCAAATTAAAAATGGAAAATTAAATTTAAAAAATTTGGGGGTGTTTAAGATTACAAATAAAAAAGAAAGAATTGGCAGAAATCCTAAAACAAAAGAACAATTTATTATTTCAGCAAGAAAATCAATCAGTTTTACCCCCTCACAGAAATTGGTCCAAAAATTAAATAATTAAATAATGCAAAAGTACATAAATATTTCAGAATTGTCTAAGATTGTAGGAAATGTTGATCCTAAAACAAAAAAACCTCTAAATTACAAGTTAAGATATTGGGAAAAAGAATTTAAACAAATAAAACCTAAAATACTAAATAATAGGAGGTACTATTCATTACAACAGGTAGAAATTGTAAAAATGATAAAATTCTTACTTAAAAATAAAGGTATGACAATTTCAGGAGTTAAAAATATACTTAATTCAAATTTAAATGAACTTGACGTAAACAATAATATTAGTTTAAAAAAGGATTATTTTAAAGAATCTATAAAGCTTAAAACTAAAAACTTATTAAATAAAATATACAAAATAAAACATTATGGCAAAAAAAACTCATCTTAAAGTCCGTATGGTGCCAGAGAGCAATCCAGACAGTAAATTTATTTATTATGCAAAAAAACCAACAAAAGGTGAGAAAGCAAAAGATAAATTAAAATTAAAAAAATATAATCCAAATACAAGAAAACATGAATATTTCATTGAAAAAAAATTACCACCACACAGTAAGTAATTATTTTTTTTTAAAGTTTCTATATTCGTAGTCTATAAAAGCCCTAATCATTGAAATCCATATTTTTCTAGTTACTACTGGATCGATTTTTTTATTTTTTGATTTCTTAGATATATTTTTTATTATGACTTTAATTCTTTTTCTATCAATTATATCTTTCTTGAATTTTTTATTTATAATAACTTTGTCTACGAGAATTGCTCTCTTTTTTATAATATCAAGCAGTTTGTTATCAAGCTTATCTAACTTTTTTCTAATATCTAATATATTTTTATTTACCATCGCGACAATTTTAAAATTTAAGTAAAGTTATTTAAATATATATTATAAACATGATTGCAAAAAAAGAATTAAAAATAAATAATTTATTTTTTTATTGGCTATCTGCATGTTTAATATTAGTATTTTCAATTATTATTATTGGCGGGTTAACCAGATTAACAAATTCAGGACTTTCTATAATAGAATGGGAATTATTTAAAGGCATATTACCTCCTTTAAATGACGTTTCTTGGAATTTATATTTTCAAAAATATAAAACTATACCTCAATACAAACTACTCAATTTTAATATGAGCATGAGTGAATTCAAAGTAATATTTTATTGGGAATATATTCATCGTTTTTTAGCAAGGCTTATAGGATTATTTTTCATTATTCCCCTAATTTATTTTTATCTATCTAGAAAAATCAAAAAGAAATATCTTAATATTTGTTTTTTAATATTTGCCTTAATTTTATTTCAAGGCGTAATTGGTTGGTATATGGTTAAAAGTGGTCTTATTAATAATGTGAGTGTAAGTCATTATAGATTATCTTTGCATTTAACCACAGCTTTAATAATTGCTTCCTCAATTTTTTGGTTGCTTAAAAATGTTTTAGAAAAAAAAAATAAAATTTTTTTTAATATTATTCGTGAGTACATTCCATTTCAGTTTTTAATAATTATCATTTTTTTTCAAATAGTAATAGGAGCTTTTGTTTCAGGATTAGATGCCGGTATGATTTATCAAACTTGGCCTCTAATGGGTAATAGTTTTGTGCCAGATGATATTATTTTAAATGAGTTTAAGCATTTTGCAGATTTTGAAAATCACTCTTTAGTGCAATTTTATCATAGGAGTATAGCCTATTTTATTGTTGTATATGTAAGCATTTTGGCATTTAAAATTTATAAAGATAAACTTAAAAAGTTGTATAAACCTTTCAAAATATTATTTTTTATTTTAATTTTGCAAGTAATTTTAGGGGTTATTACATTAATAAGTGGTCTAAATATCTATTTGGCTTCAGCGCATCAAATTACAAGTGTGTTCCTAATATTTAGTGCGATAAATCTATATTATTTGAAGGCAAAATAAATTGACTTTATTTATTAATATTTGTATCTATCGGCTTCTATAATGACACCATTTGTTAAAAAGAAAGATATTAAAAAAGACTGGTATATAATTGATGCACAGAACGTAGCTGTAGGGAGATTGGCAGCTTATATATCTAAAGTTTTGAGAGGTAAAAATAAACCTACTTTCAATCCTCATATTGATAATGGCGATTTTGTTGTAGTTACTAATATTGATAAGATTAAGTTTACTGGTAAAAAATTTGAAGATAAAAAATATTTTAAACATACTGGTCATCCAGGTGGGATTAAAGAAACAACACCATTTAATTTATTTAAAAAGAATAAATCTGCTGAAATTTTAAAATTAGCTGTTAAGAGAATGTTGCCAGCTGGACCACTAGCAAAGAAACAATTAACGAAACTTAAGATATATAATAGTGATAAACATCCTCACGATGTTCAAAATCCAACAAAAATAGAATTTGAAAAGTTAAATAAACTAAATATTGTAAAATAAATGAGTGAAGCAACCCAACCACCTGTAAAGCCAAAAAAAATTAAATTAGATTTTAAGGAAAGTAAATACGCTACTGGCAGAAGAAAAAGATCTATTGCTAAGGTTTGGGTAAAAAAAGGCTCAGGTAGTATTCACGTAAATGGTTTAAAAATGAGTGAATATTTTAAGAGACCTGTTCACCAAATAATTGTAACAAGACCTTTAGAAATCTCACAAGTTGCTTCAAATTACGATGTAAAATGTTCTGTTAAAGGTGGTGGTCTTTCTGGTCAAGCTGGAGCAATTATTCTTGGGATTTCAAAAGCACTAATCTCACATGATGAAACATTAAAAAAGAACTTGAAAAAAAGATAAGCTTACCACCCGAGACTCAAGAGTTGTTGAACGTAAAAAATACGGTCACAGGAAAGCTAGAAGAAGCTTTCAATTTTCCAAAAGATAATCATTTAGATTTAACTATTAATAAAGACAGTGATATAAGACAATATGTCTATACAAAGCAAAATAAATATAGCAGTTATTGGAGCTACTGGTTATACTGGATTAGATTTAATCCTATTATTATCAAAACATCCAAAAGCCAATATTATTAACCTATGTGCAACTAGAAATTTAGGGAAAAGTATAGATTTTTTTGATAAAAGAATAAAAAAAAAATTACCTAAAATATCCTCTGTAAATTCAATTGATTGGAATATTTTAGATGTAGTATTTTTATCATTGCCAAATGGAGAGGCGCAGAAACTTATTAATAAAATTTATAAAAAAAATAAAAAATTAAAATTTATTGATTTGTCTGCAGATTTTAGAATAATTAATC
>MDTB01046952.1_pt1 | contig 12498 bp, 12 predicted proteins | sample 811161 | NCBI WGS metagenome assembly MDTB01 (sample SAMN05326650, study PRJNA326480) | marine metagenome | isolation source: seawater | place: Mediterranean Sea | collected 2009 | reverse complement strand
GATGAACTTCTGGACCAATAACAACAAATTCTATTGAATAATTATTACAAAAATTATAAATTTCTTTTTTATTTGATGGATCTATATTATGACATTCAGCTATTTCTTCAATTCCAGCGTTTCCAGGAATGCAATATAGATTTTTACATTTGGTAGACTTTGAAATTGCCCAACATAATGCATGTTCTCTTCCTCCACTTCCAATAACAAGTATATTCAAAAAAACTCCTTTTAATTTATTAATAAATTATTTAGATTCATATATTTAAATGAATCAAATTCCAAATATAAAACAATATACAGTAACAGAACTTAATAGTTCTATAAAAAAAATTATTGAGGGATCATTGTTTCGTATAAAGGTTAAAGGTGAAGTTTCTCAATTAACCAGACATAGTTCCGGTCATATATATTGTACTTTAAAGGATAATACCGAAACTATATCAGCGGTTTGTTGGAGAACGAAAGTTGCAAACTTATCATTTATACCAAAAGAAGGAGAAAGTATAATTCTAGAAGGTAAAGTGACAACCTATTCTCCTCAATCTAAATATCAGGTAATAATTGAAAGTATTGAATATGAGGGAGAAGGTAGTTTATTAAAAACTTTAGAAGAAATTAAAAAGAGGCTTCTTAAAGAAGGCCTTTTTGATTCTAAAAATAAAAAAAAAATCCCTTATTTACCTTCAAAAATAGGTGTTATCACATCAGAAACTGGAGCTGTTATTAGGGATATAATTCATAGAATAAAAGATAGGTTTCCTGTTGAATTAATTTTATTTCCGGTAAATGTTCAAGGAAACTTGGCTGTAATACAGATTATAGATGCTATTGAATTAGCGAATATCCAGAAAAATCAGGGTAATAAACATTTCGATTTAGATCTTTTAATTATTGCCCGAGGAGGGGGGTCATTAGAAGATTTGATGCCATTTAATAATGAGCAATTAGTTCATTCAATTTATAAATCTAAAATTCCCATTATCTCAGCTGTAGGACATGAAACAGATATAACCTTATGTGACTTTGTTGCTGATTTAAGAGTTCCGACACCAACTGCTGCTGCAGAATATTCAGTTCCAGTAAAAAAGGAATTACTAGATAAATTATTTGAAAAGGAGAGAAACCTTATTCAATCTATTAATCATAAAATAGAAAAAAAATATCTTTTAATTGAAAAAACTTACAAACGTTTCCCCGATTTAGATTCATTAATACAACAAAAATTCCAATTACTAGATAATGTAGATAGTAAATTAAATAATTTTTTAAAAAATTTTGTTAACGACATAAAAATAAAATTTAAAAATATTTTAAATAGTTTTCAACCTAAAAACTTCTTGAATGAATTAAAATATTTTGAAGAAAAAAATTATAATATATTTTCAAAGTTAGACGTTAGTATCAGAAGTCGATTTAATTTATTGTCAAGTGTTGTGGAAGAAAAAGGAAATTTATTAGAATCACTATCATATAAAAAAGTTTTAAAAAGAGGCTATAGTGTAACTAGAGTAAATAAGAGAATTGTTTTTGATGATAAAGATATCCCTATGAATGAGAAAGTAGAGATTGAATTTTATCAAAGTAAAACAATTACAAAAAAAATAAAATCATGAGTCTTTTATTTTTTATTTTTATTTCTTTTTTCCTTTTACAAACACCAGTAATTTCAGATGATTTTTCATCTATTAAAGGCTGTTTTTGTGAAGGTGGATTAATAATCGGAAAAGTAAAAAAAGATGATAAAATTTTAATTGATGGTATTAATCAAAAAATATCGGATGATGGTTATTTTTCATATGCTTTTGGACGTAAATATAAAGATAGTATTAAATTAACAATAAATAAAAAAACTAAAAAAATAACTATAAAGAAAAAAAAATATAAAATTGAGATAATAAATAACTTACCAAAAAATAAAGTAAGTCCAAATAAAAAAGAGCTAGAAAAAATTTTATTTGAACAAAAAAAAATTAAATTAGCTAAACAAAATACTGTTAATAAAAAATTATTTAAAAATAATTTTAGTATTCCTTCAAAAGGAAGAATATCGGGTATTTTTGGAAGTCAGAGAATATTGAATAAAGTACCAAAAAGACCTCATTATGGAATTGATATAGCGGCTCCAGAAGGAACACCAATATTTGCTCCATCAGATGGAAATATCAAATTAGTTGCTAAAAATATGTTTTATACTGGCAATACAATTATTATTGATCATGGACTTGGAATAATATCTATTTTTGCTCATTTGAGCGAAGTTTTGGTCAAAGAAAAGACTTTTGTTAAGAAAGGAAATATAATTGGAAAAATTGGTAAAACAGGAAGAGCAACTGGTCCTCATCTTCACTGGGGCGTTTATAAGTCGAATACACCAATTGATCCTTATAGCTTAGTTAATTTTGATTTAAATTAGATTTCAGACTTTTTTGAATGAAGTCAAAAATTTTTTTTTCAGAATTAAACTTAATTTCCAGATCAACAACTTTGATATGTTTTGTTAAATCTGGATTAATTTTTACATAATCCTTTCTTGTTGTTAAAATTTCTAATCTTTTCTTTTTCGAGATTTTTATTATTTTCATAATTTCATAATCTTTAAAAAAATGATGATCTTTAAAATTTTTTTTTTCTTCAATATTTAATCCATTTTTTTCTAATGAGTTATAAAATTTTTCATGAATCCCTAATCCACAGAAAGCGTAGATATTTTTACTTCTTAATTTTGGCAGTTTGATTAATTTTTGAGCAAAAAAAATAGGTATATTTTTAGGAATATTAATGATTTTTTCTCTTAAAGAATTTTTAACTACAATTAAGGCATTGGCTTTAGAAAAGCTGGTTTCAATACTTTCCCTAAGTGGACCCGATGGAAACAATTTCCTATTTCCAAACATAAATAATGAATCTGTTACTATGAAAGATAGATTTTTATAAATATGCGTGCTTTGCAGTCCATCATCAAGTAATAATAAATCAGCTTTATTTTTCAAACATAACTTAGCTCCATCAATCTTATTCTTTGCAATACATGTATAATTATTCATTCTATGAATTAGCGCCTCATCTCCAACTAATTTAGCATTATCATTTTTTTCTACTATTTTTGGAAAATTAATTTTGCCTTTATAGCCTCTTAATAACGTATGAATTCTTTTATATTTTTTTGAAAGTATTTTATTAAGAGCAATTACAACAGGAGTTTTTCCAGAACCACCAATAGTTATATTACCTACACAAATTGTAGGTATTTTTATTTTTACTTCCTTTTTTGTACTTTGCAAAATTAAGGAGAAGATCTTATATAAAATAGAAATAGGTAAAAGTATATTACTTAGTATACTATTTTTTTTGTACCAGAAATTAGGTGTTTGCATTACAATTTATTTTTGAAATATTTCTTTAGTTCTACCCATATATTCCTGGTCTTGTTTTTTTCATTTAGACAGACTAGTTTTAAATTTTTAGCAAGTAAATTTCTTAAATTACTTTTTTTATACAAAGTGTAAACTTTTTCATCTAGTTCTGTTAATGAATTTACCTGAATTGCTGCATTTTTGATAATTAAAAGGTTGCTAATTTCTGAAAAGTTATGCATATGTGGTCCAAATATAACTGCACAATTAAAATTAGATGCTTCGATTGGATTTTGACCTCCATGCGGGACAAGCGTTCCTCCAACAAATATAATATCGGCAATATTATAGAATAAACCTAGTTCGCCAAATGTATCAGCCAGATAACAATCAGTATCATTTTTTATTTGCTCATTTTGGGATCTTATTTTAAATTTAATATTTCTTTTGATTAATATTCTTTGAATTTCCTTAGTTCTATTTATGTGTCTTGGAAGAATTATTAATAAAATTTCTGGAATTTTATTTTTAATTTGAAAAAAAATACTTAATATTTTTTCTTCTTCATTTTTGTGACTGCTTGCAATTAGTAGTATGAATCGTTTTTTTACTTTTGATTCTAAAGAAGAGAGTTTTTTGAAATTACAAGGAAGTTTTTCTGATAAAAATTTCAAATTTCCAAGGTTCTTTACATTCTTAAAACCTAATGAAATTAATCTTTCTTTTGAACTTTCGTCCTGAGCAATAACTTGATCAAATTTACTGAATAGATATTTTGAAAACTTTGGAAATACTTGCCATCTATAAAACGATTTTTTTGATATTCTAGCATTTAAGAGAAATATTGGTATTTTCTTTTTACTAATTTCTGAAATTAAATTAGGCCAGAATTCTGATTCTATGAATATTGCAATATTTGGTTCCCAATAATTTAAAAACTTTTTTACTGTAAAATTTGAATCTATAGGACAGAATTGATGAATAGTATTCTTGTTTATTCTATTAGTTAAAATTTTAGCTGAAGTTATTGTTGAGGTTGTCAATAAAATTTTAAATTCCGGATAAATTTTCTCCAATTTTTTTATTATAGGCAGAACTGATAATGACTCCCCAATACTAACCGCATTAATCCATATTAGTTTAGACCTTGGCCTTTGTTTTTTGTAAATACCAAATTTTTCATTTATACTTCGAAGATTTTCTTTTGACAAAATTAACCTAAAGAAAAAAAACAAAAGAATTGGTAAAAAAAATAAATTTGATAAAAACTTGTAAGTTTTTAATATCATTTTATAAGCTTAAATTATCTGCAAGTTTTGTAATTCTATTTAATTCATTCTCAAGTTTTTTCTTATTTCCATCATTGGGATCTTCTTTTTTAAAATGAATTGGTTTTCCCCAAATAGCAATAAATTTATTAAAAGGGAAGACTAGTAAGAATTTATCCCATGATTTTAAATTCTTTTTATATTTAGCACCGAAAGAAAGAGGAATTATAGGTATATTACTAAGTTTAGCTAGAGAGACGATCCCATCCTTAATTTTTTTTTCAGGTCCTCTTGGACCATCTGGTGTAATTCCAATTATATTTTTTTTTTTAATTTCTTGAATTATATTTTTATATGAAGACATTTTATTCCTTGATGATGAACCAACAATTGTATTTATTCCAAAATGAGAAATAGCTCTTGAAATTATTCTTCCATCTGGATGGCCAGAAATGAGCATAAAAAATTTTTTTTTATGATTCCAACAATAAGGCGTCATTAATAATCTTCCATGCCAAAAACATACTATAAAACTATCATTTTTTTTAAGTAATTCATTAAGATAGTTATAATCCTTTATATACCATGATGATGTGTGATAACAAATCTTTAGATAAATTGAAATTATCCAACTAAGTAAGTTTTGAACTATATAAAATCTAACAATTTTTTTATAAATCTTTTTCATTTTTTTTAAACTGAAGTTTATAGAGATTTTTATATATTTTACATTTTAAAATAAGTTCTTGATGTTTACCACAATCAACAATTTTTCCATCATTAATTACAATGATTTTATCTGCATCATTAATTGTTGAAAGTCTGTGTGCTATTACTAGTGATGTTCTTCCGACCATAAGTTCTTTTAATGCTTTTTGAATTTTTGCCTCAGATGCAGAATCAAGTGATGATGTAGCTTCATCAAGTAATAAAAAGGGAGAATTTTTTAAGAATGCTCTTGCAATGGCTATTCTTTGTCTCTGTCCACCAGATAACTTTACTCCATTTTCTCCAATTTCAGTATTCAGTTTTTCTGGTAGTTTTGAAATGAACTCATCACACCCAGATTTTTCGCATGCTTTTTTTATTTCATCTTCAGTTTTGTACTCTGAACCATATGTAATATTATATTTTATAGTACCATCAAATAGAGTAATGTCTTGACTTACAATTGATAAAGAATTTCTTAATTCTTTTAATTTTAATTTTTTAATATCTTCATCAAATATTGTAATATATCCACTTTGTGGCTCATAAAATCTGGGGATTAAATTTAAAAGAGTTGTTTTACCAGAGCCAGAAGGTCCCACTAGTGCGATTTTTTTTCCAAATGGAATTTCAAAGGAACAATTTTTAATAATATTATTTTTTGAATTTGAATATTTAAAGTTAATATTAGAAAACTTTATACCCTTATTTCTCTGCAGGTGGTTTTTTTTAATACTTATAATACCTTTATCAACTATTTTAGGTTTAATATCTATAATTGAAAAAACTCTTTGAGCTGAAGCCATTGCCGTTTGAAGTGTGGTATTTAAACTTGCAAGGGATTTTACAGGTTGATAAGCCATGAGTAGGGCAGTAATAAATGAAAAAAAAGTTCCCGGTGTTGTAGTTCCTTCTATTACTTGACTTCCTCCAACAAATATTATTCCTGCAATAGCTAAGCCTCCTAAAGTTTCCATTAAGGGTCTTGCAATAGAGCTAATTTTATTAGACTTAAAGGTTAAATTAAAAATTTTTTCAATCGAAAAACTAACATCATCTTTTTCTAGTTCTTGATTGTTGAAAGATTTTATTGTTTTAATACCTGTGAAAACTTGATTTAATTTAGAAGTTAATTCACCAAAACCTACTTGTGTTTGTGTAGATATTTTTCTAATTCTTTTTCCAATTTTAATAATCGGAACTATTGAAATCGGAAAAACGACGAAAGCAAGAATAGCTAATTTCCAATCATGATAAAACATAACAGAAATTAAAAAAAGTATAGTTAAGAAATCTTTTATTATATTCGTTAAAACACTGTGAACTCCCCTTGTTAATGAGCCAACATCTGCAATAAATCTTGAAACTAATGTTCCAGAATTATTATCATTGAAAAAAGATAAGTCGCATCTCATTATAGATGCAAACATTTCTGACTGGACATCAGCAACTATTCTGAATCCTATAAAGTTCATAAGTACTGATTGAAAATATGATGCAAAACCTTTTGTTATTGATATTAAAAGTACTGCAATAGGAAGAATAAGAAGCATCGATGCATTTTTATTTAAAAAAATATCATCAAGAACTGGTTGCATCATCCAAGCATGAATTGCAGTTGCTGCAGAAACAATTATCATGCAAAATAATGCAAGAAACAATTTTTTAAAATGCTTTTTAACATAATTTTTAATTAATCTTTTTAAAAGATATTTTGTTGAACTTTTATTTAAATTAGGCTTTTTATAATTCAAAATTTGTCCTTTTTAACTATTTAAAATTTTTTCAATTACGTTGCAGTGAATTATTTTGTTACATGCAATAACTGAGGGGATCCTTAAACTTTTAGTATTATATTTTATTAATTCTCCTTGAATATTTGAAATTTTTCCTCCAGCTTCTTCCAAAATTAATGATGCAGCTGCTAGATCCCAATCATTTTTATTTGTAAAGCTAATAGCAATATCAATTTCTCCTTTGGCAACGAGTGCAATTTTGTATGCTATAGAACCCATTTTTACTATACTTAATTTATTAAAAATTTCATATTCTTGAATTTTTTTTGCTTCAGAACTACTAATAGCAATATTTTCTATAATATTTTTAATTTTAACAGAAATTTTTTTTTTATTACAAAAAGCCCCAGAACCTTTTTCTGCAAAGAACATTTCATTTGTTTTTGGATTAAATATTATACCAAAAATTGGTTTTGAATTAAAAACTAAAGCTAAAGAAATAGCAAATTCTGGTTTTCCATGTATGAAAGATCTAGTTCCATCAATTGGATCTAAACACCAAAATCCTTTTTTCTTAAATCTAGAATAATCGTCTTTTGTCTCTTCTGAAAGCCATCCAATTTCTGGTGTATGCTTTTCAAAAAACTTTTTTAAATATGAATTTATTTCAATATCTGCTTCAGTAACAGGTTGATTTTTTGATTTATACCAATGTTTAATGTCATGATGGTTAAACTTAGATGCTATTTCACCAGCATCATAAACTGCTTTGAATATTATATCATTAATTTTTCTTATATTCTTAATAAGACTCATTAAATACCAGCTACAGTCATTTTTTCAATCAAACAAGATGGTGAATTTATTCCAAATTTAAATTCTAAGTCATTTGCTGGAGTTAAATTTGCATACATATCAATTAAGTTTCCTGCTATAGTTATTTCAGAAACGGGATAAGTTATTTCACCATTTTCAATCCAAAAACCGTTTGCTCCACGACTATAATCTCCATTAGAATAGTTTATTGAGCTCCCCATTAATTCTGTAATTAATAGACCATTATTTAATTCTTTGATAAGCTTTTCTTTTGAAATATCCCCTTTTTCTAAATATAAATTTGTTGGTGATGGATATGGCAATGATGAAGGAGATCTACTTGCATGTCCTGAGGCTTTTTGATTCAGTTGTCTTGCATATTCCAAAGAATTAAAGAAAAATTTCAGTGTTCCATTTTCTATTAATTTTTTATTAGAACATTCGTTCCCTTCTGAGTCTAAGATCTTTGATTTAGTTTGTCTTTTAATCATTGGATTATCAATAATATTTATTTTTTTACCAAAAATTGTCTTATTTAACTTATCTTTTAAAAAACTTGTTCCTCTGGATATTATTCTTGAATTTGCAGCAGAGGATAGGTTGCTTATTAAACTAGGCGCAACTTTAGCATCAAAAATTACACTTGTTTTACATGTTTTTATTTTTCTTGAGTTTAATTTGGATACAGCTCTATTAGCAGTTTCAGTGCCAATCTTTGCAAGATCACCAAGGTCATTAAGATATACACTTGACCTATAATCATAGTCTCTTTCCATTGAGAAATCTTTACTTGCTAAAACTGCTAAAATATAACTACTATTAGTTTTTTTAAACTCTTGATACATTCCATTAGATGCCCCTAAAAAGAAATTACTTCTAGACCAGGAAACTTCCGCACCTTCAGAATTTGTGATCAATGGATTTTTTAATGCACTATCTTCTAAGATTTTTGCCTTTTCAGCAAGTTCATTAATGTTTGGATATTTAGAATCATAAAGATCTAATGAATCAAATTTTTTCTTATCAAATGAAGATACTTTAGTTGATTCAAGTAATCCACAATTCGGATTATCCGGCACAACCAAAACTCTTTCGTATAAATTACTAATTAGTGATTCTATATTTTTTAAATTTACATTATTGGAGGAAATAATAGATTGTTTTTTCCCTACGATAGCTCTAATTCCTAAGTCATAACTTTCAGACTGCTCATTTTTCTCGAGCTTGCCTAATCTTCTTGATGAACTAATTGAAAAGTTCTTTGTTAAAAAAACGTCTGATTGATCACATCCTTTTTTTTTCAGTTTTTCTATAATTTTAAAAATAAAGTTTTTATCCATAGTCTTTCTTTATAAGTGAAAATGATATATTTACAATATTAACTGAAAATTTACTTAAACTTATCGGAGAAATTAATATGAGCTATTGGGTTGTTGGGGGACATTATAAGGATACAAAGTTTGAAAATATAAAAAAGGGTTTTGAACTAGAAAAATATGGTCCTTTTGAGACATACGAAGAAGCAAAAAAAAAGTGGGATTTTTTTTCATGGAATAATGTAGATGATTGTTATGTTAGGTATACTATTATACCTCATAAATAAAAATTATTTTTTAAAACTAAACAAATAAAAACTATTCCTCCTAAGATTGTATTTGAAATAAAAATTTTTTGAAGTGAGACATTGTCATTTATATTAAACTTTAAAACTTGAAATACTAAATGTAAAAAAATTAAAACTAGAGAAAGATAAGAAATAAGATTAGTAGAATTATCGATAAGAAAAGCGATACTAAAAAATAAAAAACTTATCAAATATATAATAAATATATTTAATCTAGGATTACTTTTTACTTTAATTGCAAATGACTTAACACCAATTTTAACATCATCTTCTATGTCCTGGAATGCATAAATAGTATCGTAACCAATAGTTAAAAAGGTTCCTGCTAAATACAAGCAAAAAAGTTCAAAATGTATTTGATAACCTATACTGACATGTCCAATAAAAATACCCCAATTAAATAATAAGCCAAGAATAAACTGTGGATAATAAGAAAATCTTTTAAAAAAAGGATAAAGTATTACCAAGGGTATTATTAAAAAACTCAATAAAACTGTTTTTAGATTAAAGTTAATAACAATTAAAAATCCACAAAAAAATTGAAATAATAAAAAAAAGTAAGCTTCTAAATTAGTAATTTTATTATTAGCAATTGGTCTATATTTAGTTCTTTTTATTTTTCGATCAAACTTAGCATCTATTATATCATTAATTGTACATCCCGCACCTCGCATTAAAATTGAACCTATGAAAAAAAGAATAAAAAGTTTTAAGTTTGAAAAAGAAAAATTATTTGTATAACTAATTCCCCAATAACATGGCCACATCAGTAAAATCGAACCGTAAGGTTTATCGTAACGACCTAAATAGAAAAATTGATTTAATTTATTTAATAATTTTTTTTGTTGCATTATTCTACATGTTGTATTGATATTATTTAAAATGTCAAAAATCAGAATCTACTGCAAATCAAAAATAATGAAAAAAGAAGAATTAGAAATTTCTTCAAACCAATCACACTATTTAAGTAAAGTTATGAGAAAAAAAGCTGGAGAACAAATCTTAGTTTTTAATTCTAAAGATGGAGAGTGGGAAGCTAAAATTTTAATTCCTGGAAAAAATATGAAAGTATTACCTCAAAAGAAAACAAAGAAACTAGTAACCAATAATAATATTTGGGTATGTTTTGGAATTATTAAACCAAGAAATAACAATTTTCTTATTGAAAAGTTATCTGAGATTGGAGTTGAAAAGTTTATCCCAATGAATACTCAATTTTCACAAAACCTTAAATTAAACTATCAAAGATTAGAAAAAATTGCTATGGAAGCTACTGAACAGTCAAACGGAATGAAAATACCAACAATAGAAAAAACGATTAATATTAAGACTTTACTATCTAATTGGGATCAAGAGCGTACGATCATAGTATGCGATGAGAGGGGAGAGAGTGAAAGTTTATCTAAAACACTAATTGAAAAAACATTTAGCAATAAACTTGCAATTTTTCTTGGCCCTGTTGGTGGTTGGTCTGACAACGATATAAAATTGTTTAAGGGAAAAAAAAATGTTTTTTTCGTATCATTAGGAGAAAGATTATTGAAAGCTGATACGGCTGCAATATATGCTCTGTCATGTTGTAATTCAATACTTTCAAATAAAAAATGAAAAATAAAATTTTAACAAAAAAAAAAATTATTGCCTATATTGAAGATGGATGCAAACCCAAAGAAAGATGGAAAATTGGTACTGAGCATGAAAAATTTGCTTTTCAAATAGAAAACTTTAAACCAATTAACTATGAAAAAATAAGTTTGTTGTTTTCGGCTTTAAACGAAAGTTTTGGATGGAAAAAAATATATGAAGGTTCTAATATTGTAGCTTTAGAAAAAGCAGGTTGTTCTATAACACTCGAACCTGGAGGACAAATTGAGCTTTCAGGAGCTCCTCTTGAAAATCTTTTTCAAACATGTGAAGAAGTTAATCTTCATCAATCTGAATTAAATAGTGTATCAGAAAAGTTAGGAATTAACTACATGGGTATGGGTTTTCTTCCTAAATGGGAATTATCTGACATAAAGTTAATGCCAAAAAAAAGATATCAAATAATGTCAAAACATATGCAAAAAGTTGGAACTAATGGCTTAGACATGATGTTACGAACCTCTACAATTCAGGCTAATTTTGATTTTGAATCAGAAGAAGATATGGTTAAAAAATTTAGAGTTGGTCTTTCTATTCAACCTGCAATTATTGCACTTTATGCCAATTCACCATTTGTTTCTGGAAAATTATCTAGTTATTTAAGCTACAGATCATGGGTTTGGACTAAAACTGATAACCAAAGGTGTGGTATTTTACCTTTTGTTTTTGATGACGGATTTTCTTTTGAATCATACGTTGATTATTTACTTAAAGTTCCAATGTATTTTGTCAGGAAAGATGGTGAATATATTGATTGTGCAGGTTCTTTTTTTTCTGACTTTATGGAAGGTGAACTTGGAGCACTACCAGGAAGATTTCCAACAATGACTGATTGGACGGATCATCTAACAGTTGCATTTCCTGAAGTTAGATTAAAGAAGTTTATAGAATTAAGAGGTGCTGATGGTGGGCCGTGGTCGAGTGTTTGTGCTCTTCCAGCATTTTGGACAGGTATATTTTATAATTCTCAGATTTTAAATGAGGTATGGGAACTTGTAAAAAATTGGAATAATGAACAAAGAAAAACATTTTATGATGAGGTATCGCGTAAAGGTTTACAATCTAAAACACCAGATAAATCAGATATTAAAGTATTTTTACTAAAGCTATTAAAACTCTCTTCTAAAGGACTTGAAAGAAGAAATATAAAAAAAAGGAGTAATAACGAAACAATTTTTTTAGAACCATTATTTAAAATATTAGAAAAAGGTCTTTCACCTGCTGAAAATTGGAAGAATTTATATTTGAATGAATGGAAAGAAAATATTGATTATATTTATAAATCAAATTTTTTTAGTTTCATTGAACAAAAACCTAAATAATTCCAAAACATACCCAAATATTAT
>MDTB01195145.1_pt1 | contig 12499 bp, 12 predicted proteins | sample 811161 | NCBI WGS metagenome assembly MDTB01 (sample SAMN05326650, study PRJNA326480) | marine metagenome | isolation source: seawater | place: Mediterranean Sea | collected 2009 | reverse complement strand
CTGTTTATTTTATAATTTAATTGACATGCAGCTCCTACAGTCAATCCACCATCTCCCATATGAGGAAATACATATAAATTTTTTACATTTTTTATTTCACATATTTTTTGATTAATTTTTACATTTGCAAAAATACCGCCAGCTAAGCAAATATTGACTTTTTTATTTTTTGAGATTTGTTTAATCCAAAATTTAACATATTGAACAATTATTTTTTCGCAATGGCGCTGAACTCCTGCAGCAATATCTTCTCTAGAATGTTTTTTTAAATCTTTAACTAATTCAAGACTTAAATTAGTAAAAAAGGGCCTATAATATCCTAAATTTGAAATAATTTTTTTTCCATCCCATTTTATAAGTTTATTAAAAATATATTTAGTTTTATTTGGATTCCCATAAGCTGCTAGACCAGTAACTTTACCTTCATGTCTATGAGGTATGAAGCCCAAATAATGAGTAATTTGGCCATATAAAAAACCTAAACTGTCAAAAGATAAGTTGTTAGAAATTTCTTTAATTCCTGTTTTTTTATTTGCTTTGGAGACTGATGAGGATTTCAAGTCTCCTCTAGCATCCATTGTAAAGACTAACGACTCGTTAAAAGGTGAGCAAGAAAAAGCTGACCATGCGTGGCTTGCGTGATGGTCAAAAAAATGAGTTTTCTCTTTAGGTATATTAAATTTTTCAGCTGCTTTTAAAAAGTTTTGAAAAGTCAAGTCATCTCTAGCGAACTCAACTTTTAAACGTTCGAAAATTAATTTTTTAATTTTTTCATTTTGAATTTTACATAAAATTAAACGATTAAATAATTTGTTTATGTATTCATAATAATTATTTTGTCTACCGTGCCATCCATACGCAAAATAATCTATATCCTTGATAGATATTTTGTTTTTTTTCAAAACAAACTGCAAACAATTAACTGGAAAACCTCCTTGAAGTTTTTTTCTAGTAAATCTTTCCTCATTTACTACATCTTGAAGCTTGCCATTTTTAATTAAGCAGACTCCGGAGTCTTCGTCATTATGAATGCCTAGAATATACATTTGAGATTTAATTAATACGCTATTTAGTTTTAATGAGCCTTATAATTTTAAAAGCTTCAGCATAATAAGTTCCAGCTTGTGATCCTCTATATAAAGCTAAGCTTTTTATATTCAAAGCTGATCGTGAAAATGGATGTTTTCCTATTTCACTTTTATAACACTTTAAAGCCTTTATTTTTTTTTCAATACTGACTTTATCAAGTTCAAAAAAATAATTTGGTGCAAATATTTTTTCAAAGTTTTTTTCTGATGCCGATAAAATTTCAAATGAAAGAAGTTCTTTAACACTATTTCTTGTTCCAGGTCTAGTTGCTTGTAAAGAAGCCTGAAAACTTAATTGATGGTCTTTATGTAAATCATTAATAGAATGAGTTAATAGAACATCTGGTTTAAATCTTTGAATTTCCTCCTCTATTATCTTAGTAATTTTCAAAATTGAAATTTGATCAAACATTCCACATTTTAAATTATAAAAATGAAATTTTTTAACTCTTAAAATTTTTAAAGCATTAAGACAAAACCTTTGTCTTTTTTCTATTTCTTTATTAATTAGTTCTTTGTTGTCATTATTAGAAAACCTACATGAAGAACCCTCTCCTAAAAAAATTACCCTAACATCATTTTTTTTTCTAATTAATGAATAAATTAAACCGCCACATCCTAAAGTTTCATCATCTGGGTGTGCAGCAACAATTAAGTACTTTTTTTTCATTTTAAAAATTTTTTTTCCACATTTTTTTATTCATGTAAAATAAATTTAATGGAGTTTTTTTATCATTTATCAAAAATAAGTCTTTATAGCTACCTACATATTTAAATCCTAATAACTCGTGAAGTTTTTTTGCTACCAGATTAGCCATAGAGCTTTTAATGTTTTCAAGATTAAGTCTATCAAAAGCAGTTTCTAATAAGAGTTTATAAGCCTCCAAAGTGTATTGACCATTCCTGTATTTCTTTTCTCCTATAATCATCCCAATATCCGCAAATCTATGAACCCAGTTAATATAACTTAAAGAACACTGTCCAATATGTTTATCATTTTTTTTCAAACATATACTGAATACAAGTCTTTCTTTACTTTGAATAGTTCCCTTCACGAATTTTATTTGATTTTCTTTTGTATTAGGCCAAAATTGATTAGTAAGATATTTTGTTACCTCCCTGTCATTTAGCCATTTAAACCAGTTTCCTTTAGCATCCTCAATACTTGCTGGGCGTAAATATATTTTAGATCCTTCTATAAATGAATTTTTCATTATTAATTAATTATTTTTATAATATTTTTTGTTAGTTTTTTATATGTAAATCTTTTGATCTTCTTCATTCTTTCTTTTGACTCGTAAAAGTTAGAGTTTTTCAAAAAACTTGATGATAATTTACTTATATCTATACTTTTATGATCAACATAATTTATATAATTTTTTTTTAGTAGATTTTGAATAATTTGATATTGAAATTTATTTTGAGCTATTACAAATGGTTTAAATCCACCACTTATAACTTCATGCATAAAAACTCCACCAGCACATATAATGTTATCAAAATTTTTTAAAAAAACGTCATAATTTAATACTTGTTTTTTAAAACATTTAATATTATTTAATTTTTTTACAAATTTTTTAATTTTAGTAAAATTTAAATTATTTTTTCCGATTAGAATACTTATCTTAAACTTTTGAAACTCATTTTTCATCAAAATTTTAATAATTTTTAATGATAAATTATTTTTGTCAACAGAGCCAAGATATAAAAGAATATTCTTTTTTTTATTTGACCTTCTTTTTAAAGAGACTCGTTTTCCTAAAATTGTATATTTTTTTCCTAAAAATAGTGACGATTTTTTAATCAGTAATTTTTGAATTTTTTTTAAATTTCCTTCGTAGTTATAGTTTATATACTTTTTACAAAAATGTTTTTTATTTGCTAAATCGTCTACAACTATAATATTTTTACTAAGCTTGGAAATTTCCCTTTCCCATATGTAATTTAAACCATAATGGTCAACTATTACTTTGGAAATATTTTTTTTATTTAATTTTTCTTTTAAAAAACTAATTTCATTCATTTGAGTTTTTTTTGATAATACTGAAAAGTGATTGTGATTATTTTTTTTTTTAATATTCGGAATAATTTCTATCTTATAATTTTTTCTAATAAGGTTATTAAAATTACCTTTTAAATTTTTACAAAAAAATACAATATCTTCAGGTTTTTTAATTTTTTGAGCAAGATTTAAACATCTGAATATATGCCCTGACCCAATTTGATCTGAAGAATCGACTCTAAAAATAGTTGTCATTAAATTTTTTTTAATTTTTTTAAGGACTTGAAAGCTATTACTTTTGTTCCTATGGGAATTTTTTTTTTTGGTAGCGATTTATTTCTTGCTAGTGAAATAATATCATCGAAGAAAGGTACTCCTGCAGCCATACTTACCGATGCACTCCCGCTCATTCTCGGATTAATTTCTATCAGTATAGGATTACCCTTTTTATCAAACATAAAATCACAGTCGTAAAGCCAAGATAGATTAAAAAACTTAACAATTTTTTCTCCTTGTTTTATAATTTCTTTATTTTCTTCAATTATATGACCTTCGTTTGGATCAGCTGGATTAACTCTCCTCCTAACTACACCTCTGATTAATTTCCCTTTCCAAGATAGAAGGTCTAGATCATATATTGGTTCAAACAATTGTTCAGAGATTATTAATGGATAGTAATTTTTATATTCATTAATTATTTCGTTTAAAAAATTTTTTTTGTCATTTTTTGTTAATTTTAAAAATTTGTTTTTTTTAAATACTATGACATTCCTACCACCTCTTGCAGAAGATGGTTTAATTACAAAATTTTTCTTTTTTTTAATAAAATAATTAAAAATTTTAAAAAATTTAATTCTATCTTTTACCTCAAACCATTCTGCAACATTAAATCCTATTTCAGAAACTTTTTCATATGTTTTTGCTTTACTTGAAAAAACTTTTAAATTTTCATAATTAGTGCAAGCTAATATAGTCCCATTTGTTTCTATTTTTTTTCTATTTTTTGTTAAATTTAATGCTTCTTCGTCAGAAGTAGGAATGATTAAATTAATCTTATATTTTTTTATTAAATATATTATTTTAATTATGTATTTATTAGAATTTCCATGTGGGACTGTTTCAAAATGATCTGCAAAATACTTACCCAAAGCATTTTCTCTAAAATCTGTCGCTACGATGTTTAAATTCTTATGAATAGATTGAGTCTTTAAATAATTTATTAAAAAGGGCGATAAATCTCCACCTGTAGATGTAATCATTATATTATACTTTTTCATTAATCTAGGATTTTTTGCTTTTTATAGTTTTAACAATATTTTCAAAGGAATTTAATTTTAAATATTCTGATATTTTAAATTTAATTTTAAACTCTTCTTGAATAGCCAATAGTAAAATTACATGATTTAAAGAGTCCCAATTTTTAATTTTTTTTTGTGTCAATTCCTTTTTTTTCTTATTCTTTTTAATCTTTAAAACATTTATAAATATTTTTAAAATTTTTTTATTTATTGTCTCCATTTTTAATTATCTTTAATTAAATATTTTTTAAATAATCTTTTTTTTTAGATGTTGATGAAATGATCTTAAATTTATTCAAATCGTAAAAGTTTCTAACTATCTCATTTTTTTCACTTTTTATATAAACTGAGTAAATTTTTGATATGTTCATCTTTTTAAGACTTTTAATAATCCAGTCCAAATATTCTTTTTCTACTCCTCTTCCTATTATTCTACAACTTAGAATAAAAGTATCAATTGTAGCAATCGTTGTTTTTCTATTTATAAATACTATAGACAAACCTGTTATTCCGTAATCGCCGTAATTATCTTTTAAAGAGATAGTTGATATTAAAACATCTTTATTTTTAACAAATTTTTTAATTTGATTTTCATTATATCTTTTTGTGGTTAAATTAAATTGATTAGTTCTTTGACATAGTTGATACGCTCTATTAGTAGAAATTTTATTTCCTTGTTTAAAAATTGTTTTTATATTTAATGATTTTATATATTCATCAATATTTTCGAAATTTTTTTTATCTAACAATCTTTTTTTTTCTTGATCATAAGATTTTGCCCTTATCTTATCTTCTTTTGTTTGCGTAAATGTTGGAAGATTATTTTCTAAATCCTCTATCTTAAATAAATAATCATTTATATTTGAAGGTACTTTTATACAATCTACACCTTTAAGATATTTTTCAACCGCACCTATTTCAAATGATGAATCGTCAACAAATATAAAACTATTTAAGTCTATATTTAATTCTTTTGATATTTCTTTAATGTTTTTAACTTTGTCATTCCAATTAATTTTTTTTACAGTGAAATCTCTAAATTTTAAAGGCATATTTTTTTTTTTAAAAAAATTGTTCACATCTTTAAAATTATTTTTACTACACAGACAAAGTATAAATCCTTTTTTTTTAACCTTTTAAATATAAATTGGATTTGTTTAAAAACTTTCCAATTTTTTTCTTTATTTTCTTTATTTTCCCCAATTACTCCATTCCATAAAGTGTTGTCGCAGTCTAATACTATAGCCTTTTTTGATTTTCCGCTTTGAGCTAAAATTGAAAAACTAATTTTTTTTGCATATTCTAACATAAATTTTGAATTATATAATGTTTTTGAAATTTTATAATTCTTTTTATCAGTATATTTTTTAATACCAAAAGTTTTGAAAAATTTACTTATTTTAACTACATGAATATTTTTATTTTTTCTTGAAATAAATTTATTTAAATTTTTACAAATTTTTTCAAATTTTACCGAAGTTTTTAAATTAGATCTTAAAGACAAATAATTAAAATCGTTAACTAATACTAGAGGACAGTTTTGCAAAATGTTAAAGGATGTTTTTAAATCTTTTAAAAAAAATTTTTTTATCTTATCTAAATCATTTGTAGCTTTATATTTTTCAAAGCTTTCTGAAATATTTAGTAATTCATGAAATATTATAACTGTGTCAAAGTTTTTGTATTTATAAGCATTTTGAACTAAGTTATTATAATCACCTATATAAACTTCAGCATTTAAACCTTTTTTTTTTAACTCATATTCAATAAAATATTTAAAAATATTTATTGTAATATTTGAAATTATACCGATTTTGAATTTTTTTTCAGATTTAGGAAATTTAATTTTCCTATTGAATTCCAAGACCTCGTCTAGTCTCATTCTAGTCTTCTATTAACTCTATTATGTGATTAAGGGGCGTCATAAAAAATACTACTCTTTTGCCATTAAAGGCCTTAGCTGGTATTGGATTTGATATTTGAAGACATTTCTTTTTTTTTAAGATAGTCATTTGATTGTCTAAATTTCTAACCTTGTAAGCCAAGTGATTAATAATTGCTTTTTTTTGATTTATTAAATTTTTAATTGGACTAAATTTTCCATATGGAGAAATAAGTTCAATAAGAACATTGTTTTTTCCACTTAAGAACTTAATTTTTACACCAATCTTTTTATCAATAATAGTATTTGAAACTTTTAATTTTAAAAAAATATTTCTATAAAATTTTAATCCATAATTAATATCTTTAACAATAATACCGATGTGATGGAACTTCATGATTTTAATCTATCTAATTTTTTTAAAAGAAATTTGTTGATCGGCATAAATGTTTTCCTTGGCAATTTTACCTTTAATTTTGTTTAAAAATTTTGGTTGGAGTGTTCCTTTTTTATATTTTAATAATCTTTTAATTCCAATATTAAATAAGGATATTTTTTCACCTTTCAAAATATTTGTTTTTGCTACTAGATATCTATGAAAAACTGATCTTAAAGATATTTCTTTTTTTGTGGGAGTAATAGACGAGTTCCCCAACATTATTTCAATATCTCTTATATTTTTTACCATCTTATTAAACTCTTTGGGTTCTAAGGAAATTTTATGGTCTACTCCTTTATCTTTTTTATTTAAAGTAAAATGTTTTTCAATAATCTTTGCACCGAGACTTACTGCTGAAAGGCATGCTTGTATTCCTAAAGAATGATCAGAATAACCGATCGGAATCTTAAATTTTTTCTTAAACTCTTTAATTGCATTCAAATTTAAAGTATTAAATTTTGCTGGATAAATTGATGTGCACTTTAAAATGGCAACTCCTTTTTTGTTAATTTTTTTCACTGTTTTAATTGCTTCTGCAATCTCACTCTCGTAAGCCATTCCAGTAGATAATATCATTGGTAAATTAAGTTTTGCAGCTTCTTTAATTAAAGGAATATTTGTACATAATCCTGATGAAATCTTAATTGCTTTGAAATTTAAAATTTTTATTAATTTTAGACTTTTAAAATCTCCTGGTGTAACAAATAAAACAACTTTGATTTTGTTGGCAAATTTTTTTGCTCTAATTAATTCTTTTTTACTTAAAATAGCAGATGAAAATTCCTTGTAAGATTTTGTTTTTTTTTGATAACTTGTTTCTGGGTCAATTAGTTGAAGTTTAACTGCATCTGCACCAGCTTTTGCAGCTTCTTTAATAAGTTTTAAGCACTTATTAATATTTCCTCCATGATTTATACCGACTTCGGCTATAATAAATACTTTAGATAAGTCTGAGATTTTATGTTTTCCAATTTTCATTTAAATTTTATACATCTTTATAAAGTTATAAGCCGCCCATTTATTACCGCTGTGTGTGTCTTTTTTTAATAAAAGGTTTTTCGTGTTTTTTTTAAAAGGAAATTTACTGAATATATCAGTTTGTTGTATAGTTTTTTCAAATTGCATTTTTTTATAATTTATTTTACTGTTCCATAAATAGCCACCCATACCAACTTTAGGTCTAAAAGATATGTTTTTTGAGATTATTTTAGGTGCTCTTTTCAATAGGTATCTTCTAAGAAAATATTTACCACAATTACCTTTTTTTCCAAACCTATAAACCTTCGGCATCGCTAAAAAGAATTCTACCAAATTCACAGCCTGAAAAGGTAGTCTCGTTTCAATAGAATTTTTCATAAATGCTTTATCTATTCTTAAATTAAACATTTCAGGTAGTGTTTGGGTAGCGTAATTTAGAGCTCTAATTTGTGAAAAGTCTAACTTCTTGATTAGATTTTTATAATTTAAGTTTAAAACACCGTAAGACTTTATAGACTTAAAATTAAAATTTTTAATTATCTTTCTTAAAAAAATATTTGGACAAACAGAGTGATTTACTCTGGAATAAAATGGTTTATAAGTAAATTCAAACTCAGTATTTTTTTTAAGATTTAGATCTCTTATAATATCGCTTCTAGCTATCTTTTGTTTAGATTTTTTATTTTTTTTTTTCTTCAAATATTCATCGATCTTATTAGCCTCAATATCTGCGGTGTATCCTCCTAGAAGCTCATCTGGTCCATCAGCGACAAATGCAACTTTAGATTTATTAAGTTTTATATATTCTGCTAGACCGGCAAAATTCGAATTTCCAGCATCGATACACCCGTCATAAGCGTTTTTAGAAAAATATCTTAAATTATTAATTGCATTTTTTTTATTTAGATAAACTAAATGATGTTTTATTCCTAAATTTTTTGCTGTCATTTTTGATAAATCTAGTTCTGAGTATTTATTGACTTTTTTTTCTTCGTCCGTTGAAACTCCAAATACAGCATTAAATTTTGTTTCTCTTGATAAAAAAATAGATAAAACAGTGCTATCAATTCCTCCACTAAGTGTTGAGAAAAAATCTACATCTTTAGGTATTCTTAGCTTAACTTCTTTACTAAAAATCTTTTCAAATTTATCAAAAACTAAATTTTCGCTAGGTTTATTTTTAAAAAAATCTAACCATCTTTGGATATTCAATTTTGAATGTTCAATCTTTTTAATCTTTTTATTTTTAATTTCTAGATTTGATCCAGCAGTTAGTCTATTTATTCCATCAATTAATGTTTTTCCTGGTTTGCAAGAATTATATTTCCAGGAGGTTATCATTGATTGGAAATTTAAATTTATTTTTTTAGATTTTAGAACTGCTAATATAGGTTTTACCTCGGAGGAAAAAATTAATTCATCTTTGTTAAAAGTATAAAACAAATGTCTTTCTCCCATTAAATCTCTACTTAAAGTTAAATTATGATTTAAAGAGTTATAATATGCAAAAGACCACATTCCGTTAAGATTTTTTAAATAACTTGATCCATTTTTTTGAAGATATTCATAAAGAACTTCGGTGTCAGTTTTGCCAAAAAATTTAGTATTGTTGTTTGTTGATAACTTTTTTTTTATATCAGAATAATTATAAATTTCTCCATTGAAACTTAAATAATCTTTATTATTTTTTGTGAAAGGTAATGGAATTTTTTCTTTAGGGGAAACGATAGATAATCTATTATTACTAAATCCAAAAGTATTATTTTTTGTCATATAAATTCCTCTTTGATCGGGACCTCGATGATGGAGAAGATTTGTCATCAATTTTAATCTTGATTTAAGATTTTTTATAGGTTTGTTTGATAAACTGTAAATCCCAGAGATTCCGCACATAATAAATTAACTTTTGTTCTATTTAGAATTCAAAAGCCTTTTTCCAATTGTTAAAGAAATTATTTCGTTTTCTAGCATACTTTTCACAAAAAATTTTTCTTCCTTTTTGAAGATCTGCACTGTTCCACCAGCTATAAACGTCATCGTAAATTTCATTCACATGTTTTGCGGCATCTATAGGATTATAAAAAATAATTTGTGAGTTTTCTAAATTTTTATAATATTTTTTTGCTTCTTCATCTAAAGGACAATATCTTTTGTCAAATAAAGCGATAAAAGGTACATTATAATATAAGTTTTCTAGGAAACCTGTTGAATTTATGGTTTCTATAACTAGTTTGTAATTTACGGATCGCTTTACTACAGATTCTGTTAAATTTTGAAATTTAACTTCTTTAAACTTAATTTCATCTCTAAGATTAGGAACACGATTGAAATCAGCATAATTTACATCAAATTTAGAGTATAGTTTCTTGTCTAAGTGAGCTAAAAAATTATTGATATTGTTTACATACATTCTAGTTTCTGTAGAATCGTTAGGTGCAGCTCTTGGCTGATAAGGAATATTAAAAAAATTTGTGGCAGACATAATTATGCCAGTTGCATTAGTATTTTTTTTAACTTTTTTGACGTCTTTTCCTAAAAAAAATAAAGGAAAGTGTTTTTCTTCTTTTTTCCAGCCCCAAGTTAAGAATCTATCAGCTTTATTCTCGAGAAACTCACCAAAATTAAACTTGCTAACTCCATAAACTCCCCCATGTTGAGCATAGATCAATTTTGAACCTAATAATCTTTTTTCAGCCGCATAAATATTAAAGATATCATTGTAATGTCCGCCAATGGATGAAAGTATTATATTAGGTTTTTTTGGCCAATCTGAATCCTTTTGGTGTTTAACTAAATCTTTGTAATCTTCTAAGAAAGATTTAGGAATAGCTAACAATAAATTTTGCTTTAAAAAATTAAAAAAATTTTTTTCTTTAATATTTAAATCACAATATTTTTTTCTAAAATTTAAATCTTTTTTTTTAGAGTATTCAAAAAAATCTGGAGCATATCTTTCTGGAATCTGTCCAAACATTAAAAATAAAATAATTTTATCAAACTTAGAAAAATGACAATCTATAATCGCTAATTTTCTTTTAAAAATTTTGAATAAACCTATTTTTTCACATATTCTTCTATAAAAGCTTATTTTTTTATATTTTAAAATATTAGATCTCTGTCTTGTATTTATTGTGATTATATTATTCTCTGGATTTGATGATTGAAGATAATTATTATCATCTAATTTAGATACTAGTTCAAAATCTATATCGAGATATTTAACTAGTTTAGAATTTATCCAATGTGTCCAATCGTTTCTTAATGAAATATCAGTTGAAAATTCAAAAGTTTCATTAGGAATAAATTTGTTATCATCAAATTCAAATATTTTCGCTTTTAAGTTCAAATTTTTATTGTGAAATTTAATTAATCTTAAAGTCTCATATCTATCGAAAACTATCGGCACAAAAATTACAAGCCAACCCTTGACTAAATTTTCCCAATATTTTTTAGGTAAAGAAACCCCATGATAATTATTCAACTCAGAAGAAAGGAAATCGATTGCCTCATCCCAAATATTGCTCTGTAAATATTTTATATCTTTATTTAATTTATCAGGATTAGACCAATGAGAATCGAATATCTCATATTTCAATTTATTAAATGAGCTCTTCTTCTCATAACCTAAAAAGCACCAGTCCCCTACAAGTATGTTGGTGTATTCTTTAGACCAAAGATTATCATTGTTTGAAATGACTAAATTTTTCATTTTTAGAAAATATTAAAATCTAAATTAGATTAGATTAGATTAGATTAGGAAATTTTTTTGCTATATCTTTAATCTCAAGTAGACGAGAATTATTTAATGAAGAATAAAAAAAAGATTTTGAAACTTTTTTTCCTCTTTTTTCACCCTTCAATAATTTATTATAATTTAAAAGCGATTCATTATCTCGAAATATTATATAGTGATCTTTAAATTCTAAAGTATTGTGATTTTCTTCACTTGAACATAATAATTCATCGATTTTTTCTCCAGGTCTCATCCCAACTATTTTAATCTTTATTCCAGGTTTAAGGTTGCGAGCTAAATCTTCTATTTTAAGTGAATACATTTTTGGTATAAACACTTCTCCGTTGTTCATCAAAGAGAAAGATTTGACCACAAATTTAACAGAGTCTTTTAATGTTAAAAAAAACCTTGTCATTCTTTTGTCCGTGACAGGTAAAAAATTAGATTTTTCATTAATCATTTTCCTGAATAAGGGAATTACAGATCCTCTGGAATCTATTACGTTTCCATACCTTACAACACTAAATTTAGTATTTTGAAAACCAACTAATGAATTTGCTGCAATAAAAAGTTTTTCTGCAGCAAGTTTACTTGCGCCATATAAATTAATAGGGTTGGTTGCTTTATCAGTAGAAAGTGCAATTATTTTTTTAACCTTACAATTAATTGAAGCTTGAATTATATTTTGAGCTCCATAAATATTAGTTTTAATACACTCAATCGGATTATATTCTGCTATTGGAACATGTTTCAGAGCTGCTGCATGAATTACAAAATCTACTTCTCGCATCGCCATGTTGATTCTATCGTAGTCTCTAACATCTCCGATAAAGTATCGAATATTTTTTTGATTGTATTTTTGAGCCATTAAATATTGTTTGTTTTCGTCTCTAGAATAAATAATGAGCTTTTTTAAATTATAATTTGATAATAAAAACTTTGTACATTCTTGTCCGAATGATCCTGTACCACCAGTAATTAAGATTGTTTTATTATTGAACATCTTTTTTTATAAGCTTAGAGTTTTTTATTTCATATATTTCATCACAATACAACATCGTAGTTTTTTTGTGTGATAT
>MDTB01159068.1_pt1 | contig 12501 bp, 12 predicted proteins | sample 811161 | NCBI WGS metagenome assembly MDTB01 (sample SAMN05326650, study PRJNA326480) | marine metagenome | isolation source: seawater | place: Mediterranean Sea | collected 2009 | reverse complement strand
GCCATTGCAGCCGCTTTCTTTTACGCCTAGGCGTAGAAAGCTTGATTGAGTCATGCGCACCTGAGTACGGATATGCTCGCAGGCACTGGTAGAAACTTGGATGTCGAATTCAGTAGTCATTGTAAACTCGCGTTTTTATCCGGAGGCCAAAGAAAGTTTTATAGGTCCCACGTTACAAAAAAGAAACTGCTTTTTCGACGCCATTAATCAGTGCGTTAACGTCGGCAGCGCTATTGTAGAGGCTAAAAGAGGCACGAACAGTGCCAGGAATGCCTAGTCGAGTCATTAGCGGCATGTTGCAGTGATGGCCAGATCTCACCGCAATTCCCTGCTGGTCTAGCAGCGTTCCAACATCGTTAGGGTGGCAGCCGTCCACTAAAAATGAAATCACTGACGCGCGGTGAATTGGCTCGCCTACTAAGTTGACGCCAGGAATCGCGGCTAACCGTGCAGTAGCGTCGGTGACCAATTGCTGCTCTTGTTGAATAAGTTCGGTCATAGGCAAATGGCTGAGATAGTCGAGTGCGGCGCCAAGTCCTACGGCGCCGGCAATGTTAGGTGTCCCAGCTTCGAACCGAAAGGGCGCCTGCTGGTAAGTGCTCTTCTCTATGCTCACCTGATCAATCATTTCGCCGCCGCCATGCCAGGGTGGCAGGCTGTTCAGTAGATCTAGACGACCATAAAGAACGCCGATGCCTGTGGGCGCGAACATTTTATGACCAGAAAATACGTAGAAGTCACAATCGAGTTGCTGTACGTCGATTTCTGCATGCAGCACTGCCTGAGCGCCGTCCACCAAGGTTAGCGCTCCTACCGATTTGGCCATGGCAACCAATTTGCCAACAGGATTAATGTTGCCCAAGCCGTTGGAAATATGTGTGATCGCCAGCAGAGCAGTATTGCTAGTGATTTTTTGTTCTGCATCTTGCATATCCAGCTCGCCGCTCTCGAGAATATCTATAGCTTTGATGTTGGCGCCGGTGCGCTGTGCCAGTAACTGCCAGGGCACGATGTTCGAGTGGTGCTCAAGCTGGCTGATGACAATGTCTTGGCCAGGGGCGATTCGGGCATCTACAACGCTCGCCACCAGATTGATGCTTTCTGTGGTGCCGCGGGTAAGAATAACCGCTTCTCGATGCGGCGATTTGATAAATGCCGCCACCTTGTCGCGAGTGGACTCGAGCATAGCGGTGGCTTCTTCTGCGAGTTCATGGGCGGCTCTGTGCACGTTCGCGTTTGAGGTTTCGTAATAGCTGGCGATGGCATTGATCACGCTTTGAGGTTTCTGCGTGGTCGCGGCGCTATCCAGATACACCAATGGTAGCCCCCGACTTTGCCGAGCCAGGATAGGAAAGTCTTTGCGTATGCTCATGTGAGCGCCTCATCGTGTTGGCCGGTCAGAGCCGTTAGTGCAGCCTCGGCCAAGGGGCCGTGAATGCACTGACGCAGGAATGCACGGCGTAACAGGGTCGCTGCAGCGTCTTGGCTGACTCCTCGGCTGGTCAAGTAAAACAATTCGTCCTTTGATAGGCGACCAATGGTTGCGCCGTGGGCGCAGCTGACGTCGTCGTTATAAATCTCTAACTCCGGTTTGGTGTTAATGGTCGCGTGGTCGCCTAAGCCAATATTTTTATTGCTCAGCGTAGCGTTCGAGCCCGCAGCCATAGGGTGAATATGGATGCGGCCGTTGAATGTACATTTGCCACCATCGGCGGCGATATTGTGGATCTTTTGGCGGCTGCTGCCCTTGGGGCGGCGATGTTCGAGAGTGACTTGTTGATCTAGATGCTGTCCACGTTCTACGTTGCCAGCGCTGAGCAACTCGGCGTCTGCGCCCTCGCCATCAAGCACTAAGTGAATGTCTTGGCGGCGCAGCGAACTACCAACAACATGGTTATGCAGTCGGTAGTTGCTTTGCTTGTGTAGATGCGCAGATAAGTATTGCCAATGCTCCTGTCCGGTTTTGAGTGCGCTTACGCAATGCTCCAGCTGGGAGCCATGGCCAAGAGAAAGCCAAAGAGCTTGCTGAGACTGTTCGCCGGCGTTTATCTCCTCTAACAGGGTCAGTGAGGCGCCAGGTAAAAGGCTGATGATGATCGGTTGCGAAGCGCCTGTGTGGGCAATATGCAGTGGCTGCTCGACCCGCTCGCTGACTTCGATATAAGTCAATTGCTGTGCATAGCACAGTCTGGCAATGGCTTCTGGGGCTTGAGCCAAACTAAACTGCGGCAGATGGGCAGGCGCCTGCCCATGAGTTACCACGATGCCAGCCTGTTCCGCACCAGTAATCGAGGCAGCTAGGTGTGCATCTGTCAAGTGCTTAAGAATGCTGCTCGGGCTGGTGTATTTCCAGCGTTCGCGGTGCGCTGGAGAGCTTAGTGCATGTTGTGCTTGATCGTGCAGGGCCAGCGCGTTCGCCGGGGCATGGTCGTCGCTAAGGCTGAGCCAAGCGGGTGCGGTTATCGGTGCCGGCAGAGTTAGGTCAGCCATGCATAGCCCTTGGCCTCAAGCTCTAATGCTAGAGATTTATCACCGGACTGAACGATTTTGCCCCCCGCCAAAACATGCACGAAGTCTGGCTCGATATGGTCCAACAATCTTTGATAGTGGGTAATCAGCACCACGCCCTTAGCGTCGCTGCGAAAACGGTTGACCCCCTCACCTACGGTCTGCAAAGCATCGATGTCCAGGCCTGAATCGGTTTCATCCAAAATGGCGAGACTAGGGTCTAGCAGTAACATCTGCATAATTTCATTGCGCTTTTTCTCGCCACCGCTAAAACCTTCGTTAACTCCACGCTTTAGGAATGCTGGATCGAGGTCGAGCGAGGCCGCTAACGTACGCACGGTCTTGATGAACTCCGCTGCGCTATATTGGTCTTGTTGGCGTGCTTTAGTCAGTGAGTCGACACTGGCCTTGAGGAACTCCATGTTGCTAACGCCGGGGATTTCCACCGGATACTGAAAGGCTAGGAACAAACCCATGTGCGCACGCACTTCAGGCTCTAGTTCAAGGAGGGATTTCTGGTCTAACTGAGCACTGCCCCGGGTAACCCTATAGCCTGGGCGCCCGGCCAAAACATTCGCCAGTGTGGACTTACCCGATCCGTTGGGACCCATAATCGCATGGACCTCACCAGGGTTAACCGTCAGGGTCAGTCCTTGCAAAATCGGCGAGCTGGTATCTCCAGTGAGTACCTCTGCGTGCAAGTTGCTAATCTCCAAAAGACTCATCCCACGGCTCCTTCAAGGCTGACTTCGAGTAACTTGCCTGCCTCAACAGCAAATTCCATAGGTAGCTCTCGAAATACTTCTTTACAGAAGCCGTTAACAATCATGCCTACAGCTTTTTCGGGATCTATGCCGCGCTGCTGACAAGCAAACAGCTGGTCGTCGCTGACTTTGGAGGTGCTTGCTTCGTGCTCGATTTGCGCCGAGTTATTTTTATTTTCGATATAAGGAAACGTATGCGCAGCAGATTGATCACCGATAAGTAATGAGTCGCACTGGGTAAAATTGCGAGCGCCTGTGGCCGTCGGGGAGACTCGCACTAAACCACGATAGGAGTTTTCACTGCGGCCAGCGCTGATGCCTTTGGAAACGATAGTGCTTGATGTATTTTTACCCATATGAATCATTTTGGTGCCGGTGTCGGCCTGCTGAAGATTGTTGGTGAGAGCAACGGAATAGAATTCACCTACCGAATCATCACCGCGCAGCACTACACTTGGATATTTCCAGGTAACTGCTGAACCGGTCTCAACCTGAGTCCAAGAAATTTTTGCGCGATCACCGGCACAAACTCCGCGCTTGGTGACAAAGTTATAAATGCCGCCTTTGCCATTTTCATCGCCTGGATACCAGTTTTGTACTGTTGAGTATTTTATCTCTGCATCTTCTAAAGCCACTAATTCCACCACTGCTGCATGCAGTTGATTTTCATCGCGCATGGGCGCGGTACAACCCTCTAAATAACTCACGTGAGCGCCTTCCTCGGCGACGATCAGCGTGCGCTCGAATTGCCCGGTATTGCGTTCATTAATGCGGAAATATGTAGACAGCTCCATAGGGCAGCGCACGCCCTTTGGTATGTAAACAAACGAACCGTCACTGAACACTGCCGAGTTGAGCGCTGCGTAATAGTTGTCGCGTTTAGGAATCACGGAGCCGAGGTATTTTTTTACCAGTTCCGGATGGCTGTGTACCGCTTCGGAAATCGGGCAGAAGATCACGCCTGCTTCAGCTAACGTTTCCTTAAAGGTAGTGGCGATAGATACGCTGTCGAACACTACGTCTACAGCAACATTTCTGCCCATAGCCGGCGAATCTAGTTCCGGGCGTTGAACGACACCAGCCAGCGCTGCTTGCTCGTGCAAAGGTATACCTAGCTTTTCGTAGGTTTTGAGTAATTCTGGATCGACGTCATCGAGTGACTGCGGCCCATCCGCCTGACTCTTCGGCGCAGAGTAGTAAGAGATAGCTTGGAAGTCGATTTTGGGGAAGTGCACGTGTGCCCAATCCGGCTCGCGCATTTTCTGCCATTGAGCAAACGCGTCCAAGCGCCATTCGGTCAACCATTCCGGTTCGCCCTTGCGTGCGGAAATAAAGCGCACCACGGACTCGTCAAGGCCCGGGGGTAGGGTGTCTGCCTCTACTTGGGTGACGAAGCCTGCGCTGTAATCTGAGCGTGCTTCTACGAGGTCATCAACGGATGGCGCGGTCACTGGATCTCCTGTCTAGCATCAGTGCGAAAATTTTGCGGGCTCGGATTATTAGACGAGGCCAAGTCGAGGTGCATAGTAACCGCTAGGGTTCGTCAGTTAAACGCGTTCGACCCAATCTAAATGGGGCGTTCAACTGCATCCACAAGGGCGGGTAATGCATTGAATTGTGGACACTAAAGACCCCTGTTCGCATAGGGATTGTTGTGCAAATGGTCCATACTCGAAAAACACCGGATAACCAAGGCGGGCGTATGCCCTTGATTCAAAGACTACCTGAGCCGCACATCGATTACGCGTACGGTATTTTTCTTCTTCAGGAAAAGCACAAGCTCATCAGAACCTTGAAGAAGCGCTATCAGCCTTCGGTGCATGGTACCCGAACTTGGGGTTCGGCTTTCCTGCTTATGGATTATCTTTCCACGCACCCGCTCCTGCAATCCGACAAGGTGTTAGAACTTGGCTGCGGCTGGGGAGCTGCGTCGGTATTTTGCGCGCATCGTTTTCAAGCGGAAGTCACGGGTTTGGATATCGACCCAGAAGTGTTTCCGTTTCTCGACGTATACGCTGAGATCAACTCGGTGCAGATCAAAAAACGCTGCGTAGATGCAACGCGTCTGCGTGGCCCTGATCTCGGCCGCTATAATGTGCTGTTAGGTGGTGACATATGTTTTTGGCAGAACCTCGTGAAACCTATGACGCTGCTGATCAACCGCGCCATAAATAACGGTACCGAGAGGGTGATCATTGCCGACCCTGGGCGGCCCACATTCTATGAGTTGTGTGATGCCTTGTCGCAAAAGCATCAGGTGTCTTTGCAGGAGTGGTATTCCATCGAGCCTGATCGGTTTGCCGGCGAAGTGGTTGAGATCGTGCCGAGAGCATAACGGCCTGGGCAGTCCCAGGCGGTCAGGCGCGCTGATCGGTGTTGAGCAAAAAGCCGCGCAGTTGATCGACCAGGCCTGAGCAAGCGTTCTTTTGTACTCTGGCCAGAATAGGAATAGGGACTACCACAGCGGGCATATAGCTGGTGCCCGAGGCGTCGGAAGAGACTTTCCCTGCAGTACGGCCATCTTCGGTATCCCAGATCACAGCTTCATATGCGGCATCGTCGTCCCAAGTTAAAAAACCGAAACAGCCGCCACCGCCCGGCGTAACCGAGCAGCCAAGGGAGCCTGACTGAGAGGTGCGTCTGGTTTGGCCGTCGATCCAAATTAGATACCTCAGATCTAATTCCTCAAGGCGCTGGGCGATCAGGGGTTGTTTGAGCAATGGCATCAGCTCCGCAGCATTACGCGGTGCTAAGCGAGGTTCAAACCAAGGGAATGTCTGATCTTGAAAGATGCCTTTGTCGATTACGCTTAGCCCTCGAGAATTGTTGGCCAAGCCCTTGGCCACGCAGCCGATAAAGTCCATTTCAGTTTCATCCGCGCTAGGACGATTGGTGCGCCCAATGATGACCACCGCATCGCCAGCGATAATGCCAGTTTCTTTTTGCCGAATCTGCTCTACTGTGGCGCTAACGCAGCCGCTAAGCGCCGCGCCCCATAGCATCAAGGTGGTCCATCTCATCATGACAGGCCATGGCATCAAGGTAGACCGCAGCATCCTGGTAGATAGTCTTTGCCAGCGTTTCACTGCGAGGCCTCCTTAGATGTATCGGTTGCCGTTTGCGCGTCTGCAGGGGCGTTAGAGGCAGCGGTTTTAACGACCCCTGGGTCGCCTTGAAGCCAGCGTTTGGCGTCGTCGCGACGACTTACGTTGAGGCTAAAGAATGCCATGGCGTCGCGGCTCGCAGACAACGCTGCAGCCATCAAAGCAGCTTTTTTGCCACCGTAGTCATTTTCGCTGGCTTTGCCATAGGCGGGTAGATACCAACGGCCTACCTCATTGCCTTCGCTGTCGAGCATTTCTAACTGGTAACGAATCCAAACTTCAAAGTAAGACGAACCCGTTTGCTGGGGGATCGAGAATTGGAACTGGCTGATACTAGGGCGCAAAAAGAGTTGCGGTAGGGCGTTTTTGGCTGCTTCCTGCTGTGCACCGATGGGCACTATCTCGGCTGTCGAATCTAGCAGCTGGTGTGCTGCAAAGACGCCAGCACCAAGCCGATCAAACAGTCTGGTTTGAGCAGGCCCTATAGCAATTGCAAAGTCGCCATATCGATCGATGCTCTCCACATGCTGAAACGATGCCAGTTCAGCGTCGACCACCAGCCCCACGCTGACAGGAAGCGGCTCAATTAAAGGGGTAGGGAAGTCTGTTTGCAGTAACACTTGCGTGTTGCAACCGCTGCTGAGGATCACGGTTAGCAGCGTCGCCGGCATTATCAAACGTCTTATGAAGGGGGCTAGCGGGTACGCACGCGGCATGCGCTGCGGCCATGCGGCCATGCGGCTAAGGGCGTAGCTCGCTGTTCTCATTGATACTCCGATAGGCCGACAAAAGTTCCATCATTGCGATAAGCCAGCTCACGCATTAGCGCAGCAAATCTGAAGACGCGAGCATTGGGTCGATCAAGGTATACCGGAAAGCCAACCGCATGGATACGTACCCGTCTTCTGCCACTGTCATCGGCTATATTGACTTGATCTACAGCATCCACCACGTCTTCGATTGAGCGACCTGTGAAGTCGTCGCCAAATACATAAATGCTGATGTTTTTACCTGGGTCGTAGAAGTCTCGAATGGCGGCAGAAATGCCCTCAACAGGGCTTGAGTTGCTAAACGGTGCCCAAGTTCTGAGCCGAGTAACAATACTATTGCGTCGGGACTGGCTGTCCTCAATCCACTGTCTTGTATATTCAGGAAACATATAGTCGCCCATGTCATTCATAACCTGAATGCCCTTGAGCTGCGGATAGATAGACAAAGTCTCTCTGACTTTTTCTACCGCTTTCGCCCATGCTTGGCTCTGCATGCTGCCTGAGGTGTCTATCACAAAAACAATGTATTCCGAGTCGACGGTAATACCACCGACGAGGCCAGAATCGCGACGAAAGTCTAGGCCCAGTAAACGCTGCATTTCGTCGGTGAGACTCTGACGCGCGCTGGCCAACTGTTGACGCTCTAGGGAGACTTCCTGTTCTTGTTCCTGCAGATTGTCAAAGCGCCCCAGTTTATCTGTCAGCTGCTGCTGCAGCGAAGCCAGCTCTGTCAGAGTTTTATCGATATCGGCATCGCTTTGCGCCAGTTGCCTGCGTAGTTCGCTGATGCGGCCTCTAATCTCAAACAGCGCTGCCTCTCTGGCTAAAACTTGCTCCGCTAGATCTACCTGGCTTTCCTCTAACAAGGTGGGTTCAAAGGTTTTACTAATCATTAGCAGCAAAATAATAGCGCCGAAGCCGCAGCAGATTACGTCTAAAAACGAAACGCTAAACTCTTCGATGCTGCGACGTGCCTGCATGGGTTAACCCTTGAATAAACAAATAAACGAGCACAACCAATCCCGCGCTCGGGCCAGATTCATGGCCAATCCCATGAGGGCGAAATAAATGCGCCGCCAGTGGCTCTGGCCAATTGCCACCAAGCTGCTCCTGCCAAAGGGTCGCCCTCCATAGGAAACAAAATCACGTTAATGGGTATTTGTCTGGGTAGGCGATTGGCCGCATCGCGAAACAGATCCATGCGCTGGTCTCCAGTGACGGTTGCCCTGCGTGGCGACGCCTCAGCGCGTGTCGGCAAACCGTCCGTAATCAGATACACGTTGTCAGGAATCGGCGACAGCTGACGTAGCGCTAGAACCAAGCCTTCCAGATTGGTTCCACCGGCAGGGACCTCTTGGCTTAATGCGGTAACTGAGCTGTCCAACTGGCGGCCGTCGTCTATTGCCACCCAGTCCATGCTCTGATCGGGCACCATACTTTTTACCTCGTCGGCAAACGCATACAGCTGAAACTCAGCGTCTAACGGTAGTTGGGATGCTATCCACTCAACAGTGCGAATCGCTCGTTGCCATTTCGGTGCCATGCGCTGACGTTCCTCAGGCATATTGCGCCGGCGTAGGACATTGACAATGGTATCGTCCAACATGCTGCCGGAGGTGTCGATAATTATGACCACATTACGCCCGCCGACGCGCATTCCGGTCAGATATTGGCGGTCGCCTTGACCTTCAAAACTGCGTACGGAACTGCCGTCGTTGGCTTGGGCCAACGCTTGCAGGCGCTTTACTTCAGCCTCTCTGGTTTCAATGTCCGCGCGCAGCGCATTGGCATCTTCGGTCAGGGCGAGTGAGTTAGCCTCCAGCGAATCCAGCAGATCGATCTGCTTTATTAGCTCTGCCTCGGCGCTGGCTAGACGCTTTCTCGCCTGAGCCAAACGCGCTTGGCGTTCGTCAGTGGTTGCTATCAACTCGAAGAGGCTTTTCTCACCTTGCAGAACCTGGTAATCCAGCAGACGTATCTCTGCCAGAAGGTCAGCGTTGAGCACCTCGCGTTCTTCTCGCGCATCGTGATTGATAATCAGAAATATCAGCACCACGGCGCCAAAGCCGCAGGACATTACGTCCAAAAAGGCCAGGGAAAAGATGTTGGTGCGACGTGCTTTGGCCATATTTGTTCGCGATTAGCTGATGCGAATGGCGAGCCACTGCTCGCCATTTAAGCTAACCGCCTGACCCTCGCGGAGGCGCGCGCTGGACGGAGTCGAGGCGTCCACCAGCAGCTTTGCACCAGGTTTAATAAGCCCGTCAGCGTCAAGAAAGTCGGCAAACTCCGGAGCATCCAGAGGGACGGCCTGGGCGCCTTTGAGAAGATGAGTAGCGGGCGCTGCCAGTTGCGCTTCATCGCCGCTAGATTCACTGCGTGCGCCGTTTGGTCGCGTTGCGACGACGCTATCAGCAGTGGGGCTTGCTTGATCTAAGACGTTATCTAAGACGCTATCTAAGACATTGGCTATAAGACGCTCAGGTTGTTCGCCCGTAGTTAAAGACTTGGCGATCTGATATCCAGCGGCCGCAAATTGGCGGTCACTGATCGGGATGATTTGTAAATCCAGTTGCTGCAACGCGTTTATAAAGTGCGGCATTGCGGCAACTTTTGCGTGAATAACGATTGCTGACGCGGCCTCGTTCTGGAGCGCCTGTAGTTTTCTCAGTAGACGGCTTAGCAATCGATCTTGCTGAATTTCTATTCGACGACTGAATTGCTCCGCGTCGAGTTCTACATGACCGCTTCTGGGCAACTCGCCGCGCTCGACCCAGGTCATGACTTCATCAAACAGCGCCTGTTCCGAGGTAGCACTGTGCAGCGGGTCAAAGCGGGTTTGCGCAATGAAACGGTCAGCGATGTCGTAGAGCCAACTATTTACAATGGGCAGCAGGCCGGCGTCATCAAGGGCGCGAGTTTTCAGGGTGCTGACTCTACCTTGTTCAACCTGGCAGATGCTCAGCAGTGCAGCATGTAGGCCTAGATCAAGCACGAGAGAAGGGTTGGCAATATCGTTCGCATTCGCGTTGGCCGCTGTTGCATAGACTAGGGCGCTGTCGACAAAGCCCATGGGTTGAATGCCTGCTGCATCAGCTACACCCAAGAATAGGCCAAGCTGATGATCCGCCATATGAGTAGGTACGCAGACGACGCACTCAGCAACGTCGTGAGTCTCTGCGATGTGCTTGAGCTGGTGATAAAGCAGGTCGGCTTGGTTCAGGGCAGGGCCCATGGCTTGGGGCAGCGCCTCATCGCCCAGGCGAGACAAATAATTGCTAGCAAAGGTTTGTGGTGCTGAACGCGCGCAGCGCAGGGCCGTCTCTCCAAAGCAAAGAGCGCTGCCTGCCATGTTGGCCGCACACGGCTGCTGATAAATGGCTTTTAGGTCTTGGTCGAAGCAGCTGAATAGCCAGTCGTTGAGGTAGATAAGGTGCATGTTAGGCGACCGAGCTGCGCAGGTGACGGAGCAAACGCTGGTCGCAATAGTGCTCGGTATCGAGCACCAGGCGTTCTTGCATCAGTTGCAGTTGATGCATGAAAAACATCAACACGATACTGATGATGAGGGCGATAAATGTAGAGTTAAACGCGACGCCAAGGCTTGCGGTGACACCAGCAATATTGCCTTCTACTGCCTGGTAGGCTTGCCCCAGAGCCTCGCTAATACCGCGAACTGTGCCGATAAAGCCAATGGAGGGTATGGCCCAAGCAATATAGCGAATCATCGATAACTCACTGTCTAGCCGGTCAGATTCACTCTCACAAGTGCCTTTGACGGCCTGCGAACTGTCTTGGACGTTTTCTGTAGAGGCAAAGCGATTTAGCGCTGCGAGTAAGGTTCGCGGCAGCAACAGGTCGCGCTGCTGCTGAGGCAGAGCCTGTAGGGGACGAGTGTAGTTGCGTACATCCTCCGGCAAGATATTGACGCCGTCGCGGATGTTAATGAACTCCTCATGCAGGAGAGTTTGTTCGCGCAATACGCTACGAGTCTTGAAGCCCATCATCGCAAGCGCCCATAGCATCAGCACAAAGCAGCTTTCTTGCTCGTAGTCTTTGAGCACCACGTAGATGGACCGAGGCGCTTGTTCCATCGACGCTTGCTGTTCGGCTTGGGCGGCTAGATCCGCATCAGCATTGGGTCGTATAACTGTCTGGTAGACCAAGTGCACAAGGATGATGGAGATGATCAGCGCACTGACCTGCCATACCAGCTCGATTGGGATTTGTCGTTTCATGCTGTGATCATAATCCTTAAGCTCAAATATCTAGGCTGGCTTGCTGTATGGCCTCAGCCAGATTCGTTAAATATCTACCGGAAAACTTACTGCGAAGTCCTCTGAGATCTTTTCACTGGGTTGTACAACGCCTTCATAGCGACTTTCGTTGCGGGCCTTCGGAGCAACAGTTTGGGTCGGTTCAGTGCGTTCTGCTGCCTGTTTCTGGCTTGGCTCAGAAGGAGACTGAGCAGCAGGTTCGGCGCTGCCGCTGTCAACGGCCTGACTGTGAGAATAGGGTCCGACTAATGTCATCAGGCTCAATGCCAGACAAAGTAGCCCAACGCTTGGGAATACTATGGCATCTCTGACTGCGTCTGATCCGGTTGCGGGTGATTTTTGCTTATTCTGCATAGCGGGCAATCCTAAAGCCTACGTCTTCGCGCGCCTCGCTACCGTAGTCGCGAAAAGACAGACGAAGTTCTGTGATGGTGCCATGCTTCCAACTGGCCCCGCGGATAACGTGATATTGACCATCCGTTGGCCCCAAGTCATCTATTACCGGGCTGTTATCGCGCACTGCGTAAAAATCGTGCATCCATTCGGCTACATTTCCACCCATATCGAATAAGCCGTAATGATTAGGGGCAAATGTTGCGACCGGGGCGGGTCCCGCATAATTGTCGTTGTAGGCGAAAATTATGCGTCCAACTAGATTGGCCGCGGCGCGATCGGCGTAATTTTCGAACCTTTCGGGCGGGGGCATGGCGTCGCCCCAAGCGAACCGCAGTTGCTCGCCGTCCGCGCGTTGACCTTCTGGCAGGTTTCGCGCGGTCCACGCCCATTCGGCTTCTGTCGGCAGGCGATAACCTGTCGCTGCCGCGTTGATGCTCACCACTTTGCCAAACTCCATGACATAGAATGGTGGTAACTGAGCCTGCTTAGACAGCCAGTTGCAGTAAGCGGCGGCGTCGTCCCAACTAACGCGGCTAACAGGCATGGCCTCATCGTTAAGATCTGTTTGCTCGTAGTCGCCGGAGTCATGGCCACTAGCGAATGCGCGGAACTGTGCGTTGGTGACTTCTTTTTCAGCTAAATAGAACAGGCGCGTGAAATTGGCCTGGCGCAGAGTTTCGTT
>MDTB01079310.1_pt1 | contig 12501 bp, 13 predicted proteins | sample 811161 | NCBI WGS metagenome assembly MDTB01 (sample SAMN05326650, study PRJNA326480) | marine metagenome | isolation source: seawater | place: Mediterranean Sea | collected 2009 | reverse complement strand
TTTCTTTGATTTGAGATTATTTGATGACAAATTTGATATGAAATCACTTCAAGCCAATTTTATTAAGACTAAAATAAAATCATCAATTAAAAATGAATTCTATAATGTAAACATAGAAAAAATTGAGATAATTAATCAAGATAGCCTAATTCATCAAATTTCTTATCTCTCTTTTGAAGATTTAATTGAATTAGGGACTAAAAATAATTTAAAAGACATTAAAGTAAGGAAACATAACAAAATTCTCACAGTTAACCTTAATTAATGCTTGAAATAACAAACAAAACGTAATAAAAAACTGAAAAAAACAGATTAGTAAATATCCGGTGTCCTTATTAGGGTTTTCCACTTTACTAATCAAAGCTAAACCGGAGGCAAAAATGAACTTAGAAATATCACTTGAAGAGCTTTTAAAAAATGGTTCCCACTTTGGACATAATAAGAAGCGATGGAATCCAAAAATGGAAAAATTCATTTATGGAGAAAAAAATGGGACACATATAATAGACTTAAGGAAATCACTTCCTCTAATAGAGAAAGCATTGAAATTTGCTCTTGAGTCTTCAAAAAATAAAAAAAAGTTTTTGTTTGTTTCTACAAAAAAACAGCATGGAGAAATAGTCGAGAATATTGCTAAAGAAACTGATAATTATTATGTAAACTTTAGATGGTTAGGAGGTATGATTACTAACTGGAATACAGTTAAAAATTCAATAAATACTCTTAACAACTATGAAAATATCTTAAGATCTGAAGAAACAGTTTTTACCAAGAAGGAATTATCTGATATCGAGAAGAAAAAAAATAGACTTGATAAAACTCTAGGGGGGATAGTGGATATGAAAGCAATTCCTGATGTGCTTTTTATAATCGATACAAATAGAGAACATATTGCTGTTTTAGAAGCAAAAAAACTTGGAATACCTATCATAGGTATTGTTGATACTAATTGTGATCCAGATATAATTGATTATCCAATTCCAGCTAATGATGATGGAGTAAAATCAGTCCAGTTCATTCTTGAAAGCTTTAAAAAAGTTTTAAATATTGAACCTACTAATAATCCAGATAAAGAAGAGGATGTTTCAAATGAGTAATATGGATTTAATTAAAAAATTAAGAGAAACAACTGGTAGTGGTATTGTAGATTGTAAAAAAGCTTTATCAGAAAATAATGATGATTTAGATGCATCAGTTAAATGGCTAAGAGAAAAAGGAATTCTTAAAGCTCAAAAAAAACAAGCCAGAGAAACAAATGAGGGTGTCATTTCCTTTTATAACAACGATTCTTCATTTTCATCTTTTTCCTTATGTAAGATTAAATGTGAAACCGATTTTGTTGCCAAGAATAAAGATTTTTTAAAATTTGCTAATGATCTTACAAAGGCGATTCATGAAAATAGTAGTATAAAAAACCAAGGAGACTTCAATGATTTATCAGAAATTTTAATATCTGAAAAAAATATAAATACAACTCTTACAGATCTAATTTCAAAGATAGGTGAAAATATTCAAATAATATCTTACAAAAAATATTATTCTCAAAATTCAATATTTATTTCTTACCTTCACAATAAGTATAATTCTTCTTGCGCTAAGATTGCATCTGTTGTTGAAATATCAACTGACAATGTTTCAAAAACAATAGAAATTATTGATAAATTAAAGGTTTTAGCTATGCAGGTCTCTGCTATGAAGCCTATGTCGTTAAATAAAAGTTCTTTGAATCAAAAAGTATTGGATGATGAAAGGGATATCATTCTTAAGCAAATCGAAAATACACCTGAGGAAAAAAAAGAGCAAATTATTAACGGTAAAATAAATAAGTTTATAAGAGAGAATACACTTCTAGGCCAAGCCTTAATTACAGATCCTAAAGAAACAGTATCTAATTATATAGATGTTTTAGCTAAAAACTCTAACTTAGATCTTAACATTACTTCAATGGACTTATATACTATTTAAATGTTCAAAAATATTATGCTGAAGATATCAGGTGAGTCTTTGGCAGGTAAAAATGAACAAGGTTTTGACTTTGATATTTTAAATGATTTATCCAATAGTATTAAAATTTTATCTAAAAAAAATATTAAGATATCAATTGTCCTAGGTGGAGGTAATTTTATAAGAGGTTCCTCTTTTTCAAATGGTGTAGTAGATAGAGTTACTTCTGACTACATGGGAATGTTGGGTACTGTAATCAATTCTTTAGCTTTGCAATCTAATCTTGAAAAAATTGGTGTAGCTTCAAGAGTTATGACAGCCATTAGTATCAATAGAGTGGCCGAACCATATATAAAAAATAAAGCTACTAAACATTTGGAAAAATCGAGAGTAGTAATATTTGGCTCTGGCACTGGTAATCCTTTTTTTTCAACAGATACTGCTGCTGTATTAAGAGCTTCTGAAATGAAATCTGATATAATATTTAAAGGAACCAAAGTAGATGGAATTTATGATAAGGATCCTATAAAAAATAATGATGCAAAAAAAATTGATCAGATTACCTACAATGATTATTTAAATAAGGATATTAAGGTTATGGATGCAACTGCTATTAGTTTAGCCAAAGATAGATCCTTACCAATTATAATATTTTCAATATTAAAGAGTTCAAACATTTTAGATATAATTGAGGGAAAAGGATCTTTTTCAATTATTAAAAGTTAAAATTATGATTGATATATTAAAATGCGAAGAAGAGATGCAAGATACAATAGATGCATATTCTAATGAACTTAAGAATATAAGAACTGGTAGGGTTTCACCAGAAATATTAAAAACAGTTATTATTGATAATTATGGATCAAAATTGCCTCTCACTCAATTATCAAATGTTAATAATTTAGATAATATGACTTTGTCAGTTAGCATTTGGGACTCCTCTATTATAAAAATAGTTGAAAAGCATATACTAGAATCAAATCTTGGAGTGACTCCTCAGACTGATGGAAACAATATTATATTAAAATTTCCTGAAATTACTTCTGAAAGAAGAAAAGAATTTGTTAAAATCATATCTGAAAATTCGGAAAAATTTAAAGTATCTATCAGAAACATAAGACGAAAATTCATAGATGAAATTAAAGACTTAGAAAAGAATAAATCTTTATCTATAGATGAGAGCAAAAAAAATCAATCAGAAATTCAAAAAATTACAGACTCATCTATTTTGAGCATAGAAGATCTGACTAAAAATAAAGAGTCTGAAATCCTAAAAGTATAATCTTTTGTCTAATAAACTAAATCATATTTCGTTTATTATGGATGGAAACAATAGATGGTCTAAGATTCATAACAAAAGTAGTTTTGAATCATATAAATTTGGAGCAAAGAAACTTTTAAATCTTTCTCAATATATTTTCAATAATTATAAAAAAATCAGTTATGTTTCTGCTTTTGCATTATCAACCCACAACATGAAGAGATCTAAAAGTATTTTAAATACTATCTTTGATGTTTTTGAATATTTTTTAGATAAATTTCCTGATAATAAATACGACTTCAAAATTACTTTTATTGGTAATTTGGATGATTTTAATAAAAAATTAAGAGACAAAATTTCTTCTATAGAAAAAATAAATTCAAATTCTAAGAGAAAATTAATTATTTTTATTAATTATAGTGGTAGTTCTGATATTAAAAACGCTCACAAAAGATATTTAGAGAGTGACTCTAAACGTATTTTTAATATCCAAAATTTTATTTTGACAAAAGGAATTCCAAACCCTGATATTCTAATTAGATCTGGTGGTTTTCAAAGACTTAGTGATTATATGTTGTTCAATTTAACTTTTACTGAATTATTTTTCTCATCAAAATTATGGCCAGATTTAAAATCAAATGATATCAAAAAATTTATAATAAAATACCGAACAATTGAGAGAAAATTTGGAACTTGATTTTAAAAGAATATTTACTGGTTTTTTTATAATTTTTATAATTATTACTTTCTATATTATAAGTATTGATTTCATATTATTATTATTAATATGCAGTCTATCTTTATTAGACCTTTTTAAATCTAAAATTATTAATTATAAGTTTTTTTTATTTGTTACAGCTCTATTAATATTTTCTTTTTTAATTACTAGTATTTTTCAATTTCAAGATTTATTTTTATTAACTTCTTTTTGGTTTTTAATTTTTTTTTCAATATTCCTTCGTAAGGGAAAAAATATTTTCTTTTGTGCATCTTTAATTATATTTCTATATTTTTTTATAAAGACTGGTTTTTTAAATCGAGATATTTTCTATTTTATTATATTTATTTCATTTCTTAATGATACCAGTGCTTATATTTTTGGTAAATTGTTAAAAGGTCCATTAATATTACCCCTTTTAAGTCCAAAAAAAACATGGTCTGGTACATTTTTTTCTACTCTAATTTCGTCAATGCTCATTTATTATTTTGGATATAATTTAATATTTGCTTTTATTATATCTGCATCATTCTTTTTTGGAGATATCTTTTTTTCATTTATTAAAAGAATTAATAAAATTAAAGATTTTTCTAATTTATTACCTGGTCATGGGGGTATATTAGATAGAATTGATAGTATGTTTTTCCCTACTATTTTTTTTTTCGTTTATAATATTTTTTTACTATGAACCCAAATATTTTTATAATTGGATCTACTGGAAAATTAGGATCTAAACTCTTAAGATATTGTCATAAAAATAATATAAAGATATTTGGTATTTCATGTTTCAAAAATAAAAAAAAATTAATTTCTCAGTCTAAAAAATACAAAATAAATAATTTATTTTGTTTGTCATTAATTGAAGAATCAATTAATTTTGATTATTTTTTATCTAGTAATAATATCGATATTATATATTTCCTAGATACTAGCGCCTATTCTATTAAGCATTTGTATCAGTTTAATAAATTTCAACGCAACTCTTTAATTTGTATTGCTAACAAAGAATTAGTTATATCTTGTGGTCCTCTGTTAAATAAATTATCTACAAAATCTAATAATGAAATAATTCCTTTAGACTCTGAGCATTTTTCATTATTAAATTCTAATTTTTCAAATTCTTCTATTAATAAAGTATATATTACTGCTTCTGGTGGCCCCTTTTATTTTAAAAAATCAATTAATTTAGATAAAGTATCTCTAAAGAGTGTTTTAACTCATCCTAAATGGAAAATGGGAATAAATAATTCAATAGATTCCTCTAATTTTATTAATAAAATTCTTGAAATTTTTGAATTATCTCATTTATTTAATCTTCCTCTGAACAAGATTGATTTTTTGATTTCTAAAGAAGCATACGTACATAGCTTAATAGAATTTAAGGATTCAACAGTTCAAATTAATTGTTTTCATAATGATATGATTATACCCATGATTAAGCCTCTCTCATATTTCTATGATTTAAACTTGTCACTTAAAAAATCAAATATAAAATATCTTGATTATAAAAATTTATTTATTGAAAAAAAAAATGATAAGAGATTTTTTTTATTTAATTATCTTAAAAAAATTAGATCATTTAATCATAATCAACAGATACTTTTTTTATTGTTAAATAAAAAAGCTCATAATTTATATTTATCTGGCAAAATTCCATATGAAAATATTATTAAATTTATTATAAAGAATATGAAATTACATTATTACTATAAAAAACTTAATACTTTTAAAGATGTAATTAACTATATATATTCTTTTGAAAAGAAGTTTTAGCTATGAAAGTTTTAATTCTTATATATTTATATATATGTTTTTTTATAAGTTTATTTGCTTTTTCAAAAGAAGTAAAGATTGAAGGTCTATCTAAATTATCTATTTTAGATTTACAAACTTTAACCAATACAGATTTAAATGATACTAATTTTGATGAAAGCCAAATTAATTCATTAATTATAGATTTAATAAATTCTGATTTAATAAGTAATGTAGATTATTTAGAAGAAGACTCATACTTTTTATTATCAGTTATTGAGTCTGACCTTATTGAAAATATTTTCATTAATGGTAATCAATACGTAAAAGATGATATTATCTTGGATTTTATTGATACTAAAGAAGGTAATATTTTTAATAAAAACCTTCTTTTAGATGATGTTAATAGAATTAAAAACATATATGCGGCACAAGGCTTCGATGATATTCAAATAAAATCTATAACTGAAAGTTACTCTCCAAACAAAGTTAACTTAATTTTTTATATTGAAGAGGGCAATAGAACTAAAATTACTAACATAAAGTTTGAAGGTAATTCAACTTTTTCAAATAAATTTCTTTTATCAAAAATAAACTCTGAAAAACTTAAATTTTATAATATTTTTGAAACTGGAGCTAATTTTAATTCAGATGTACTGAACAACGACATCGATTTGTTGACTGATTTCTACAAATCTAAAGGATTTAATAATGTTGAAGTAGCTTATGAAGCAAAGATTAATAGATTTAATAATTATAACATATATTTTTTTATCTCTGAAAATCAAAGATTATTAATTGATGAAATTAAATTTAATTTTTCAGATGATATGGTTTATTTGAATGAATATTTAGATGATATTACTAAACTTATTGATAAAAATGATAAATTCTATGATTTTAATATAGTTAATGAATTTGTAGATAAATTAAATGAAAAGCTTATTGCTAATAATTTTTTAGATAAAAAGATTATATTTAATCTTATACAGTATGATAAATCAGTTTTATTACAGTTTGAAAATATTGATGATGAAGTTTCTATTATTAATCAAATTTCTATCAATGGAAATATAATAACTAGAGAAGATGTTATTAGATCTAAGCTGACAATTGAACCAGGTGATTATTTTAATTTTGATAAAATTAACAAAGAAGTTAAAGAATTAAATAGATATTCCTATATTAATAATTCTGAATTATCATTTAAAACTAACGATAATAAAACTGATTTAATAGTAGATATTGAAGAGAATAACAAAACTGGGAATCTATTACTTGCTGGTACAGTATCTGGTGATAGAGGTTTTGGTGCTTCATTTGGAGCTAATGATAAAAACATTTTTGGTTCTGGTAATTCATTGCAATCCTCTTTTGACTTTAATGATGAGACATTATCTTTCAACTTAAGTTATAGGCAGTATCCTATTTTAAACTCAAGAATTTCTAATGATTATTATTTAACTAATGATGAAAATGATTTTACTTCTTCATTTGGTTATAAATCACAAGAACAATCATTTGGATATGCTTTAAACTTTGATTATACTGATGATACTAATGTTTCAACTGGTTTTAAAATAGCAAAGTATAGAGGTCACTCGCAATCTTCAACTGATGTTTCTATAACAGATAATATTGGAACCTTTTATGACATCAATCTTAATTTTTCTGCCTCTCAAGACAGAACTAATGATTATTTTTTTCCAAATAAAGGATATAAAAACTCTATTTATTTAACAATTTCTCCAAATGAATTAAGTGACAATGCGTATGTTAAATTTGATTTTAATAGTCTTTATCTTAAAAAATTAAAAAATTCTGAAAATTTTTATTTTTTCGATAATAAATTAGGTGTTTCTGAGTCTTTAAATGGAAAGTTAAAAACTATTAATGCTTATTCTTTAGGTGGTTTAAATTTTAAAGGCTTTGATTATAGAGGAATAGGAAAAAAGAATTCAAATAATAATTACCTTGGTGGTAAGAGAATTTTTACTTCTACAATAGGCTATGGTACAAACTTTATATTTGATGATAAAGATAATATTTATTTCAGAGTTTTTTTAACTGCAGGATCACTTTGGGATAATGATTATTTAGAAACTGATTTTAAACTTAGATCTTCAATAGGTACTTCCATAGACTTTCTAACTCCTATTGGTCCTATATCTTTATTTTATGCTATACCGATTGAAAAAGAAGACCAAGATCTTACTAAGAATTTTAATTTTGCAATTGGTTCTTCTTTTTAAATAATGCTTAATTATGCTAGAGATTCTTTTTTCCCTATTAAAAAAAAATTAAGTACTAATGATATCTCTATTTTAATATCTAAAAATATAATAAAAAAAAAGATTTCAAATATTTTTTATATTCAAGACTTATCTTCTGTTCAAAACATAAGAGATAATTCTATTATATTTGCTAATGATTATTTGTCCTCGTTACCATCAAAAACTACCAATTTTTTATTTATTACTGATAAAACTAAAATTTTTGATAATGGTATGTATAAAAATATAATTTTAGTTAAAGATTTATCGAAAGTTTATAATTTGACTCTAAACACAATTTTCCAACATGAAGATGAAGTCAATAAAAAATTAAAATACAAAATTGTTAATGATTCATGCATATATGATACAGCAATTATAGATAAATCCTCTCATATCGGCGTTAATTGTGTGATTGGTAGAGGCGTAAAAATTGGAAAAAACTGCATTATTAAAAATAACGTTATCGTAAAAAATTCTATATTGGGTAATAATGTTGTTATTTCAGATAATTCTACTATTGGCTCTACTGGATTTGGTTTTGATATTAATAATATGGGCTCACAAAATCTATCACCTCAATTAGGAATAGTTGTTATAAAAGATAATGTTCACATTGGTTCTAACTGTACAATTGACAGAGCTAAGATCGATCAAACAATTATTGGTAAAAATTGTATGTTTGATAATTTAATTCATATCGGTCATAATGTAATAATTGGAGATAATGTTTGTATTGCCGCTCAGACTGGTATTTCTGGTAGTGTTATGATGGGAGATAATGTTATCATAGGAGGTCAAGTTGGTATTGCCGGTCATATAAAAATAGGTAACAACGTTAAAATTGCTGCAAAAAGTGGTGTTACAAAAAACATACCTAGCAACATGACTATAGCAGGATTTCCTGCTGTTGAAATAAACGAATGGAAGAAAAGCATTATTAAAATAAAAAAATGGAAATAGATGAAATCAAAAAAATCTTACCTCATAGGTACCCCTTTTTGCTAATTGACAGGGTTATCGAGGTCAACAAAGATGAATATGCACATGCTATTAAATGTGTCTCTGTTAATGAACCATATTTTCAGGGACATTTTCCAGATAGACCCTTAATGCCTGGTGTTTTAGTTGTTGAGTCAATTGTTCAAACAGCATGCTTCGCAGTAGCAAAATTTTTAAAGGGGTCAATGAAAAACCCAGGTGTTTCATTTATGACTATTGATAAATGTAAATTTCGAAAACCTGTTACACCTGGAGATGTATTAAATTTAAAAGTCAATAGAATAAATAAAGTAAGAAACGTTTACAAATTTGAAGGCAAATGTCTAGTTAATGATGTTATACATGCACAGTGTACATTTTCAGCTATGATTCATGACGTCCCTAGTTCACCCTAGTAGTATTATATCTAATAATGTCAAATTAGGTTCTAACGTTAGAATAGGACCTTTTTGCAATCTTGACGGTAATATAAGTATTGGAGATAATACAATACTTAAATCTCATGTATATATATCAGGTAATACCGAAATAGGTTCAGATAATTTATTTTATCCTTTTTCTAATATCGGCTGTGATCCTCAAGACCTAAAATATAAAGGTGAGGATAGTTTCCTAAAAATAGGAAATCATAATGTTATAAGAGAAAATGTAACTATCAGCAAGGGAACAGAAGAAGGAGGAATGTATACAAATATTAACCATCATAACTTGTTTATGACTGGTGTTCATGTGGCACATGATTGTCAAATTGGTAATAATAATATTTTTGTAAATCAAGTAACTTTAGGTGGCCATGTAAATATTTTAAACAATGTAGTAATAGGTGGTTTATCAGCAGTTATTCAATTTGTAACAATTGGCTCACATACAATGATAGGGGGTATGTCAGGTATTGATAAAAATGTTCTTCCATTCAGTCTAGTTATTGGAAATAGAGCTATATTAAGAGGTTTAAATTTAGTTGGTATAAGAAGAAATAAGTTTTCTAAAGAAGACATATCAAGAATATACGACATACATAAAGGTTTTATTTCAGGATATAAAGATTTTGATGATAAAAATAAAATAGATGAATTTTTTATTAATTATAAATCAATCATAAATGAAAAACTTGGCCACATTCAAGAATGAAGTTTGCTTAATAGCTGGTTCAGGAGATTTTGCCTACGAAGCAGCATCCTTTTTAAGTAACAAAGGTACTTTGAAAAAAATTATCTTATTATCAAAAAATAATTTGATTGAAAATGATTTTAATAAAATTTGTTATAATTATGATATCAGGGATCTTGAAAAAATAATCACTAATATAAAAAAAGAAAATATTCAGGATATAATAATAATAGGATATGTTGATGTACCTCCTATTAAAGAGATTAAACTTTCATTAAAATCTAAATTTTATCTATCAAAAGATTTTTTCTTAAATAATATTAATCAACAATCCTTAATATTAAAAAGATTTTTAAATTATAATAATTTAAATTTACTTTCTCAAAAAAAAATATTCAAAAGTTTTTTAATAAAAAAAAATGATCAGTTAATTAAAAAAGAACACGAATCAATAGTTTTAAAAATTTCTCATAATATTTCTTACATTAAGAAAATATTTAACTTAAACTTATCTCAATCATTGATTATGAATGGTGACAGGGTCCTTGCTATAGAGGATTTTAATGGCACCAATAATTTAATAAATAGGGTGAATGCTAAAAAAAGTAATTATAATGAATTAATCTTTATTAAATCAAAAAAAATGAATCAAATAGACGAGATTGACTTTCCCGTAATAGGATCAGAAACAATTAATCTATTATTATTAAAAAAATACAAATTAATATGTTTATTCAATAATCAATCAATAGTATCTGATAAAAAAGTATTTCTTAATAAAATTAAAAATTCTAAAATAAGTTTATTAGTTATTTAATTGAAAATTTTATTCATAACTTTAGAGGAATCAGCTAGACAAAATCTTCAATCAATCCTATCTGATGAATTTTTTATTCTAAATTCAAAAAATATTCAAACCTTTGGTTTTTATAATAATAATTCATCCTTCAAAGATTTAACCAATATTAACATTAAATCAATTATGGGTGTTACAGATATAATTTTTAATGCACCTTATTTGTTAAAACTCAGATTAAGATTAAATGAAATCATCTCTAAAAATAACTTTTCGCACATATTTTTCATTGATTCATTTGACTTCACAAAGTTTTATCTAAATAAATTTAAATCTTATAATATTAAGTATTGTCAAATTATAGGTCCTTCTGTTTTTATTTGGAAAAAGAGTAAAGCTAATTACATTAATAATAATTTAGATCATATCTTTTCCATTTTCAAAAATGAGAGTAAATATTATATTCCAAAAATTTATTCTTATATAGGCCATCCAATATTTAATAAGGTAATTTCCAACACTAATATTAGTACTAAAAATATTTCTAATATTGGAATATTTCTTGGTAGTAGATTTCAAGAAATTTCAAAAAATATTTATATTATTAAAAATCTTTTAAATTTAATAAATAACAAAGGTTCATTTCAATTCCACATTTTTATTACAAATGAATTTGAGGATTTTATCAAAAAGATATTAATTGGTTTTCCAAATCTCAAATATCATTTAAATGATAATCTTTATTATTATAATATTTCAAAACTTGACTTTGCTTTTGCTTGTTCTGGTACAGTTCATTTAGAGCTTAGTTTCTCTAAAATTCCACATTTTATTTTTTATAAGGCTAACTTCTTAAATTTCTTTATTTTTAAATACTTTGTAAGATCTAAATATTTATCTCTTTTAAATATATTTTCTAATATGTTTGTTGTTAAGGAATTTATTCAGGATGATTTTAATGCAAATGATATGTATGAAGCATTTAATCTATTAAATAATGACTCTGATTTACTATCTGAATATAAAGATAATATTCAAATATCTTTGAATAATCATAATTTCTCTAAATTAAATACAACTTTAATTATTGATTATTTAAAAAAGTCTTCTTTAACCATAGGAGATTAAAAATAGATTTTTTCTCTCTTTCAGTAACCTTCTTATAACTTCTATTTTTTTCACCAGTAAAAAGTTGTCTTGGTCTTGTTATCTTAAATTCTTTATCTTCTACCATTTCTTTCCATTGAGATAGCCATCCAACTGTTCTTCCTACTGCAAATATTGGTGTAAACATGGAAGTAGGTATACCCAAAGCCTTAAGTAATATACCTGAATAAAAATCAACATTTGGATATAAATTTCTAGATTTAAAATAATCATCTTCTAAAGCAACTCTTTCTAATTTCTTTGCAATATCAAGTACAGGATCATCTATCTTCAATTCTTTTAACACATCGTCAGCTGCTTTCTTAATTATTTTTGCTCTAGGATCAAAACTCTTATAAACTCTATGTCCAAAACCCATCAAACGGAAAGAATCCTTCTTGTCTTTAGCCTTAGCAATATACTTCTCTACATCACCACCGTCTTCCTTAATTGACTCTAACATTTCAATAACTGCTTGGTTAGCTCCTCCGTGAAGAGG
>MDTB01072981.1_pt1 | contig 12501 bp, 15 predicted proteins | sample 811161 | NCBI WGS metagenome assembly MDTB01 (sample SAMN05326650, study PRJNA326480) | marine metagenome | isolation source: seawater | place: Mediterranean Sea | collected 2009 | reverse complement strand
CGATAATGACCTTGGAGCCTTTAGCGACAGCATTCGCCGTGATTGCTTTGGCCTTGGCAAGCATCGATTCGATGGGCTTTGCCGTAGCTTGAAAAACTTCCGCCGACCTAAATTGGGAGAAGTCGAAAGCTTCTCCTTCAGCGAGTTTGTAGGCATTAAATTCGGCATCGGAGAGTATTTTGATGATCTGACCATCTTTCTCGACCCCTACCTTAGCATTCGAGTTGAACAGGGTTCGGTCGATGTCGAAAATTGTGAGGCCTTTATCGCTCATGAGGGAGCTTCGATATGAGGATGTTCTTCATGCCATTGTCGATGCTCCTTTGAACCTCTTTCCGCATGACCCATGAGGATTCCCGATTCATCATAAAGCCTTACCTTGTCGGTCTTGAGTTCATAGCCGCCGACTGTGAAGTCTTCATATTTTCTTTCGACATTAAAGTGCCAATAAGTTTCCATGATTACCTTTGGCGATGTGCCAGTAATTTGGGCAAGCTCTTCGATTCTTATGTCCTTGTTCTCAAGCATTCTTCGATGAAAGTACCGATGCCGCAATGAGTATGGAGAGATTCTTTCTTGTTGTTTGGCAAACTTCTTCGCCCAGCCAAAGTGATCCATAGCGTTGCGCCATTGGGTTCTAAAGTTCTGGATTGGCGCATTCTTCTCAATACCCCGACCTTCTATGGTTACGGGGTGAGCGAACAAATAGTCGGAGTGTATTCCCCATCGGTCATGAATCATTTTGATGTCGTCATAAATTGCCGACCAATGCTGATCCGCGATGGCGGTATAGGTGATGCCTTTCTCTTTCCTCTTGATCGAGATGATTTTTACCGAGCCATCGGGGTAAAGCTCCCGAGTGATGTCTGACCATTTCAAAGCGTTCTGTTCGCTCTTCCAAGGACGCATAGCGGTGGCATCTATCGTTACCAACCAAAGATAAAACAACCGCTGATAAATCCTTTGCAGTTGTGGCTTGGTTTGATCTTGGTATTTGAAGCGGATGTGATCGAGCAACATTTCATATTGCTCTTTCGATAGTTCTGGCCGACGCAATTCACGGAGACTTTCTCGACCATCTTGAATGCGTGGAATAACGTCAATCATCTTTTCGTCTTGAGCGAATTGAAAGATCTGACGTAAGACGCGATTTTGTTTGTTGAGCGTTCCCACCGACCAATCTTTTCTGAGTTGCTTCGCTCTTGTTGCGGTTCTCCAAAACTGCCAAGCGTTAATATCGCGCTCGGTGACCGATTCAATGTTTCTGTTCTTGTATTCCGCCTGTTGGAAGAATGGCCTGATAATCAGCGTCACCACCCAATCAACATGCTCGGCTTGAGCATTGTTCCAGAAGCTTCTTTTTCCATAGGTCGCATGAAGCGGCTTCAGTCCGAGAGCCAAAGCTTTTTCATTTTCCTCGGCTTTTTCTTTTACCGATTTGGCGAAGAGGTTGCAGACATCGAGGAATGTTTTGCGGGTGACGGTGTAGCCTTGCTCGACCCTTTTGATGACATCAAAGTAAATTGGCAAAGCGGCATCGAGAGCCTTTTTGTAGCCATCAGAATCATCGGGATCGTAGGGTAAGCGGAGGCTGGAGAATTTTGTTTTCTCTTTGCCAAGATTGATGCCTGAATACCAAGTTTTTTTGTATCCCGTCTCAAAAACCATGACGGACAAATCATCGTAGGTCGAATGAACCTTCCTAGTATTGGCGAGTCTCTTTGGCATGACTTTCCAGTCCTTTCCAGTGACTTTCCAGTATTAGGCCAAAAAAAGGGGGAAAAGACTAGACTTTCCAGTCGCTTTCCAGTGGTTCAGAAGCAATGACTTAGAGCCTTGTCCTTCTAAGTTACTGTTTCTAAACAGAAAATGGCGGAGCGGACGGGACTCGAACCCGCGACCCCCGGCGTGACAGGCCGGTAAGCATATTATAACCAATTGATTTAGTTCGTATTTATTAGAACCTAACCCGAGTTTCCAGTGACTTTCCAGTGAGGTTTTGACCGCGCCCGTGTTTAATTGTTGGGAAGAACCTTTCCTCGACCGAATATATATATTTTCAAGGCAACAAAAAAGCGACCTCTTGAGTCGCCTTTTTTGTGGGTTGATGGTGAGCGTTTATCCTTTCTTGAAGCCTGTTTGTATCCCCGACCTGACCGACTTATACGCTTTTCGTAGAGCCGCTTGATTGCCCTTACCGTACCTTTGCTGAAGACCTTGTAAGGTTCTGATGAGCAAGTTGAAGTCATTCAAGACCTTCTTTGCTCCGATGACCCTTGTCTTGCCGATCTTACCCGCTGAGCTTCCAATCCGAGGCGGATTCTCCTTTCCTCGACGGATAAGGTTACCGTCACGCTTCCAGTTAAGAGGCAACCCGCCTTTGTAGGGTGTGACAAATTTTGCCAATACCTCTTCCCTGTTGCTCTCTAAATTATTCCTCGGAGCAAACCGAAGCTTCATGAGATCAACAGCCCTTCCTCTTGTCATTAGGATGCGGTGCATTCCTCCTTCCAGACTTAAAAGATCAAGCTTGTCTCTCTTCGATGTATATTCATCAGTCAACGCAACTTCCGCCGCTTTCATCATGGCTTTAGCTTCAACCAAAGTTCTCCCAGAATGAATAAGCTTCAGCATTTGATATTTCTTTTCCCTTCTTAGTGGGCTAGACATCTTTTCCCCTCTATAGAACCTTTTGCGCGTTCTATGCCTGACCTTTTTAGGTCATCAAAAATTCTTTCCATGCCTCATGCGGCAAGATCATTGCACCGACCAAAGTCGCTCGACATCAGGATGAAAAATAAAATTTTCGAGGCGCTTCGTTGCTTGCGCCCGAGCCTGAGAACCAATTTGCTTGCCCTCGATTTTTGCCGAGCAAAGCGCCTTCAAATGTTCTTCGTATTCATGAGCGGTTTGGCGAAGAAAAACGGCAAGTTTTGAAAAAGCATCCCGCCGCTCGATTTGACGTATTTTTTCGCAGAATGCCGAAGCATCTATAGACGATCCAAAATCTGTAAAGCCATCGAAAGATTGTGCCGCGACGCTTTTGTAAACATTCTCCAAAGCATCGAAGAATTGTGGTTGCTTTGAAAAAAGTTCCTCAACCTTTTGCGAAAAATCTTGTTCCATCAACCCCGCTTCAACTTCAGCCAATCTTGCCTGAGTTTGAGCGACTTGCTTCCTTGCTGAATTTAGCTTGGCAATGATGGTTTGATTTGAGGCATTCAAGGTCATCGCTTCCTGTTTGTTGGCCTCAAGTTTTTCTCGAAGCGAGGAACTTTCCAAAGATGCTTCCTTTGCCTCTTTGTTGCTCTTCTCGATTTGTGCCAGCAAAAGCTTTTTCTCTTCTTCCAACGCCTTTTGAGCTTTTTCCGAGTATTGGTTACGCAACATGATTTAACCTCCGCGCTTCTTTAACGACATTTCTGACCGCCTTAGTCACCAAGTTGACGCCAAGAGGATTCATCCAACGATCTTTTGCCCCTCGATTTTCAAGAGCCTGTTGAATCTGCCGCGCAGCATTGTTGAAGTTTTCAAAACCCCAATTGGCTTCGGGCGTTACGCCTTGCCATTGGTTATAGATCGAGAGGTATTCTTCATCCTCCCAATATCTGGGAAGATTGATGAGCTTCCCCGCATCCAGAAGAATGGCTTTTGCTTCTTCCGAAAAATTTTCTAAATCAAGCATTTTTTGTCTCCTTATTTGTATTTGATGACCCAATCCATATCGCTATATTCAGCCTTCATTTCGTATCCGCCTTGAGCGTTTTTGTAGGTCAAAGGCATGGCTTTCCTCATCTGAACAACGGCTTGAGCGAATCCGTCAAATCCATCCTCGGAATATGGGTTGTTGGGTATACCAATCCATTTTTTGTAAAGTTCTTTGAACCCTTCCTGATCCCACCAATAGGAACCTTTTGCTCGGATGAAGGGGATCGCATCGACCAGAATTTTTCTTTCTTCTGCTGTAAATTGAAGTAGCTTTACAGGTTTCATTTATCTTTCTCCGTTTCGGTTGGACTACCAACCGCTATGGCTAACATTCCTGTTGCCAAGTATTTTTCAAATTGATTCCTCGCAGATAGATATAGGTCGTAATGATCCGGCGTGGGGAACCTTGCTCGGATGCAATAGCATCGACTCTCGCCAGAGTATTTCCGCGACAGACAGACAAAATCGTTGTCATCAGGCGGACAATAGCTAAGGCCTTGAATAGCAATGTCGCCTATCTCTTGAAGCGTCAGTTCCTCTTTGGATAGACCTTTTTCCCAATCTGCCGCTTCTTTTGCTTCTTTCTCTATATCTAAAATCATTTGATCTGCGAGTGTTTGTGCGAATAAATTCGCAAGGGATATATAAAAAATTTTCCTTTAGAAAAATTTTTGTATCTTGAGGGTTGTATCCCTCGATTCGGCTTTAGGTCTTGTCGATGGTTTCAGCCACCACCTTCGGAATCATTTTCCTCTTTGTGAAGATGATTCTTCCGCCTAGCGTGTTGGCAAAATCTTTCTCAATACGCTTGAGTGGTTTTCCTGATTTGACCCTTTCTTGATACCTTTCAAGAATTTCTTGCTTGGCTTTTACCGTCCTTCTCAGGTAGGTAATGCCGTAAAGTTTGGCTATCTCTTTATAAACTTCTGGAAGTTTTTTGGTTGTATCTTTGGGAATGCTCTCGCATTCAAAGAACAAGCATCTTCCAATCCATTCCAAGATGACCTTTGGTGTCTCTTCCCAATTCTTGTGCCATTTCAGCCAACTATCTTCGGCCCCATAAACGGTTCTTAGTTCAGCCCGCTTGGTTTTTAGGAAGCTTTCAAAAGCCTTGGCTTGTGGTGTGTTTTCGTAATGAAAAGACAAGCTTTGCTTCGTTGATTGCACCCAATCAAAAAGCGAATCGTCGCAATCTTCGAGATATGGGCGAATAACATCCATCGCGCCGTTAAAAAGATGCCAATGCAAGGCAATGAACGCCGCTTGGTTCTCCCCATCAAGCGTCCCAATGTCAGATCGATCAAGCGTAAAGAAGAAGCAAACATTCTCAGCCGCCGCTTTATCGAGCTTTATGGCGAGCTTCATTTCTTCTTCCGTTATGCCCTCAAAATCCTCGATCCTGGCAAAGTTGCTATCAAGCAAACAAAAGTTTTCTAAGATCTTGGCTTTGATCTTTGTATCTTCGAGCGCAATTTGTTGCTCGCTCTTTTTGCAATCTTTGAGGATCTGGGCGTATTTGCGAAGATCATCCTCCGGCGTCAAAACGACGACGTTATTCGCTAGTTCCTCGATATGAATAACGAAATGAGCTCGGATGCTTTCGCGCCGAGCGTTATCAGCCTTTTGGTGGTGATAGTTGTGCTGGGTGAAAAAATCATCCTCATCTTTTGTTCTTGTGAATCGATCCATTGGTCAGCCTAAATTCGCCCTTTTCTCAGAATAGGCTTGCTCGATGTCATATTGACCAAAACCTTCTCTTCTCCGAGTTATGTAAACAAAATGCTCATTGGTCATTCTCCACCGCCTAAACCCTTGCTTTACGTCATGCGCGTGGGTGAATGTGTTGGTGTAAATGTTGACCGTTGCATCAAAGGCAAAATCGGGGTCTAAAAATTGCCAACCGACTTGATTCCAAGTCGAGCAAAGAACAACCCTCGCGCCTTTCTTGCGTAGTTCTTGAATGTATTTTTCTGGCGTTCTTCTCATGCTGGGTTTATTCAACTTCCTCAGCCGAGCTTCTTCTTCTGGATCAAAGTCAGCCGCAATGAATGAAACAACCTCACGATCTTTCTCCAAGCCTGTAACCTTGCAGATTGCTCTTTTCCATTTATTCATGGTTGGCCTTTCTCCGTCTCGACCGTTTGCAAAGCTTGTTTGAATGGCAATGTTTTTCCCCTCCGAGACAAGCTTTTCAATCGTTTGCAATACATGCTTTTCGGAATCGAGAAGGTAGACATTCATCCCTTGAAGGAAGTCGGCGGTATTCCATAGCAAATGCTTTCTATGCGTTGAATGCTCTTGGATCATTTGAATGAACCAACCCGTAAGTTCTTCGGAAGCTTTATCGTCAGCAATGATGATGTTCTTGGCTCTAACGCATATTTCTAGCAAAGCCCAAAGGTTGTTCGACCGCATCGAGTACCAATTGATGTCGGAGGCATGCATTGGGTCATGCCAAAGAACCTCCAAGCAATGCTCGATCTCATCAATAAATACCCATTCATAAACCCTTGCCGCATAGCGAAGGCTTTGAGCGGTAGTCGCCAAATGCTCTTCTTGAGGCATGAACAAAGCTTTCTTTTGTGCTTCCGATAAATTCTGAAAATAAGCGTCTTCCTTTGCCAGTTCGGGAAGTACGTTGTTTCCCGCATCTTTGTAAAAGGTTTGCCCTAACTCCGAAGCATTTTGTTCTTGAGTGGCTATGCTGTATGAAACGGACAAGGAGCTTCGGGGGCGCGAACGCGAAAACAATCTTCGCGCCAATTTTGATTTGCCCTGTCCACAAGCGGCTTTCAAAACGAAGATTCCGCCTTGGTCATAGCCAGCCAATTCTTTGTCCGATAGCGTGGACATATCATTGGAATGAACCTCGGTTATCTCATTATTTGTGAATAAATCCCTAATTTCCCCAGCGTTCCAAATATTTCTCCAATAATCTTTCTCATGCGTTGTGATGTTGCTTAACCTTTCTTCAGACCAATCCGTTGTAAACATAACGGGGTTGTTGCGGATCACTTCCCTAGCAAGATCATCATTCCCCTCGGTCTTAAGGTTATGTTTAAGCATCCAGAAGAAAACGGGACGCCGCACACCATCCGCCCAAAAATTTGGATTAGCTAAAGCATGCTCCCCGATGGCTTCATAAATTTCTTTCGTCTTGCTCCAAGGAATAAGTTCCTTGGCTTTGAATTGCTTTGTGAGGATGTTGTTCACCACCAAATCGGCGGCATTCTTTACCTCTTGCAATGAGAAAAGGCTTTGAGCTTTAACGCCTGTTCCTCTTCGGTTCTTGCTTTTTTTGATAGGTGCTTTCAAAGATTTGACTTGAAGCCTTTCACCCTCAACAAGAATGACGTCATCCCCAGCGCAAGCGTATTGCTTAACGGAAGGCATAAAGGTTGGCTCATGAATTAGGTGAATGCGATTCGGCTCAAACATGGATTCATCAATGTCGTAGGCTGAAAAAGCTTCCTTCAATCTTTCCGAGCTTAGGGCTTCATCGAGCAAGATGTACAACCTAATGCGAAGCTCCATTTTTACCTTTGCCGATGAGCTTCTTTGAGCAACGTAACCAATCGATGGCGGCAGACCAAGGCGGTCGAGAACATATCGGGCGAGTTGTTTAAGCTCACATTGATGCGGGGTATCGTGTAGAAGGTGGGAGGAGGAGAATTTTCCTTCCCAACCCCAATCAATATCGAGTTGGATCCAGTCCCGCTCTTGGTCTGCCAGAAGAGGGTTATTGCCTTGCTTTAGCTTTTGGTGATTGCTAGTCCTTTGAAAAGGGTTTTCTCCCACATTGGGCAAGATACAAATGTTTTCGGCTTTGTCCCTCTTCAATATCGAGTAAAACAGCGGAAGCGTGACCTCTTCATTTGAGTAGGCCTCTTTGCAATAGAAGGTCGATCCATAGTAGGCGGACGCATTAAGCTCCCCATCGACAATCCGATAGGTCTTATAAAGCCTTCCGTCCGATGTCGCTAAATTGAGTCCCATTGCTTTTCCGTTTTCTTGATCCTTTCCCAGATACCGTTGACGGCTTCTTGGCGTTGCGACTCCAATTCAGTTTCAAGCCATTTCTTTGGATCTTCATTTGGAGGAATTAACGCCTCGATTTTTCTGACCATTTGCTTTCGGAGAAGCCTAGCCCTTGCCGGCGATATTTTGCTGAACAATCTCCGAATGGTTCTTGGTGATTGCGAATGTTCGCCAAACTCTTTGGCTATTTCTTCGGGCGTCATCAATAGCCAAAGCAAGCGATAGTCTCCTTTCTGTAGTTGATACCTCATCTTGTGTTTTTGTAATTCCATGCAGCGGTTTGATAGTCATACGAAGGCGAATAGCCCGTCTTTTCAAAGAAGGCATTTTCGAGCATTTCGTATTCAAGTTTTGCTTTTGGGGATAGGCTTTCAGTACCAAGGGAATGAAGCCATTTCTCCCATTCCCAAAATTCAAAAAATTCTGGGCTTTCGATCTTGTTCATGATGCTTTTGTAAAGCTTGGCTCGTCAGGAAAAGGAGCCTTTAGGAAGGATGATTTTTTTCTTATCGATCAATTATTCGGAAAATTTGTCCCCCATATCAGACCTTTATTATATGACAAATTGACCTTTTTGTCAAGATTTATATTTCCTTTGGTTATAAGTAAACCTTATTCGGCGCGCATAAAAAAGGCGACCTTGCTAGTCGCCTTTTACCTTTATCGCTTCCTTTTACTAGGCGGCAATAAATTTATCCGAGGCCGCATCATATTTGACCTTGCCACCGGCTATTGAATTTTTCCGAGCCTTCTTTCCAAGAGCAATTGCTTCCTCATGAAACATTTTGCCCAGACCATCATCCTTGGTCATGCCCTCAACTTGCGCGAGTAGGTTTGCGAGGATCTTAGATACAGCGGCACCTTTAACCTTAAGTTCAGCGGCTCCAGTATCGGCAACCTGTTGAACCTCTCCGTTCACCGTCTTGAACTCTGGCATACACTTGAGCTTGTTCCTCTTGCCGACCTTGATACAAACCATAACCGCAAGATCTGCAACAGCCGTATCCTTGTTTGCTTCACTTCCTCCGACGATTCTCCAATTGGATGACGGTGTGTACTCGGGACGCTTCAAGCCTGAGTCAAATCTTCCTTTGGCTTCTTCCAATGAGAGCTTGAGGGATTCGATTGCTTTGGCTTTGTATTCGTCAAAGACAGGAATGATCTCTTTCGGCGCTCCCGCCTGACGTCCGCCGGTTTTGTTAGGAACAATATCCGCTAAATCGATACCACTAATGACTGCCACAAACCTTCTCCTTGTCGGTCAAACAGGCTTCATCATATGGGAATTAAATGTTTCCAACAACCTTCATCAAATAGTCATCGTTATGGGTGACGTACCGCGAAGTCGTTTGGATGTTGGAGTGATTCAATAAAGTTTTCAGAGCAACAATGTCCGCGCCTGATTTAAGTACATCGGTTGCGAATGATCGTCTTCCGCTATGGCTTGAGTAACCTTCCAACCCCGCTTTGGCGTAGACTTTCAACATGAGCTTGGATAGTCCGTTAGGCGTGAAAGCACCACCTTTCTGGCTGACAAATAGATTCTCAACCCTTGCTGACTTAGGTCGCTCAAGTACATATTTTTCAAGCGATTCGCGCAACTCGTCGTTGTTTAAGTACAGCCGAGAACCCTTACTTCCCTTCATGATTGATCGTCGGGCTACTACTATCGTTTTCAAACTACCATCAGCATTCAAGACGTCCGAAAGAAGCAAGCCAGCCACCGTTCCGATCCTCAAGCCAGCCCGATAGGTCAGCATGTAGATCGCCATATTCCTTGTCGCATGGCGTCCGTTTTGAATTGCCTCAACAATGGCGGCATGCTCCGCATCGGAGATAATCATTGCCTGTCCTTCTTTTGCGCCTTTGTTATTCATTTATCTTTTCCTTTCAATGAGTTATGCAATAAAGGAATCATATCATCCTTTTATTCCCTTATTATATCTTTATCGATACGCAAATAAAAGCTTTATCGAGTTTGATTCAGTATATTTTACAAAGAGATAGAGAGGGCGGTTAACGGACTCGGTTAGGTTTTTCCGAAGCGGACTCCTTTTCACGTAACTTTATGGATTTTTGGAAATGGATTTAGGCGCGAAGTATTCATGAGAGAAAGGAAAAGCTTCTTATCTTTTATGAGCCGATTCTTTCTGAAGATGCTTGCGGTAGTTATATCGAGGTCAGAAAAATTTTTTTGAGGCACAAAAAAACCCCGCTTCGGGAGTATAACGAAGCGGGGTTGGTTTTAAGCCGAGCAATTATGCGGCTTGGATTGATGCATCAAACGACGAGACGATCTTTCGCAAATCATCCTTAGTAAGATCGCCTGACCTTGGAGCAAGGCTCAATTGATCGCGGATCATTTGGATCAAATCGGCTTTGGTTACGTCAGCCTTTTTGCCTTTTGATTTAGGCTTGGCGACATAATCTACATCCTTCATGGATACAGCCTTTGCAATAACCGAGCGACGAGGCAAGCCAAAGTCGGAGGCTAAGTTTGCGGCCTTATCGATGTCGATTGGCGAAGCTTTACGCAAAGCGTCGAGCATTTGGGGTGTGTAAGTTGTCATAATCTTCTTCCTTATTTTCTTTTGTAATGTTTCTCCTTACCAAACTGGCGAGCGCAAGCATCCGCCAAATTCAGCGTTTGTGAAAAAATGAAGCCGCGAAGTTTTTTGGTTGCGCGAGGTTTGCGCCAAGATCAAGAAGCGGGTGAGATAATTTTTCTATCTCTCATTTGATGCAACAAGTATAGGCGATTGAGCCCTAAAAGTCAAGGAAAATTTGAAAAAAAGTTAATGAAAACAGTATCTTAGGGGTGGTTTGCCCAGGTTCTTAGGTTCTCATTTCGCCCTTATGTGATAGTCAAACCATTTCCTTTTTTGAGGTTCAGCATTAAGCGTCTCAAGAAGCATCTTCCATAGTTCTTCGGGCGTGGGAGCAAGGTTCCCCGTTATGGCATAGCTTCCCGATACATCTTCATTCAGCGGATGTTTATTGCCATCCAAATGCAGCCACATAAAACAAGCAAGCGGAGCAAGATGCTCCATCTCAAAGGGTGGTACAAAATAGCCATCGCCATCGAGGTGGTCTTGTTTCTCGGTGGGAATGCGAAGCGAATCTTCTGAGCCATCGTATTGGAGCCAATCTGGCTCAGGAAGGCTCGTAGCGGGGTCATAGAGAAGCTTTCCGAAGTCTGTGAGGATCTTCTTAGTTGCGCCTACAATGAGCTGTGAGCGCCTTAAAGAGACGTTTTCGAGGACATCGTTTTGATTTAGGTATGCATCCTTCCCAATGTCCTCCATATGGGCAAGCATTTCCGCATTGGTTCCCCAGCGCCAACCCCACCAATGTATTTCCTTCGACGGTATTCGGTTCATTTCATCGCCTTTTTCATATCATCAAAGAAAATCTTGTGTTCATCATCTTTCGCAAACGGTGGGCATGTTTTTCGGAGAAGGGTTCTCTTTGCATCGATCAAAGCTTTCTCGACCCATGAATCATCTCCTTCATAGGGAATGATCTCAGCATTGAAGACCATCGTCGCTTCTTTGACCTTCCTCTTATTCAACATTCCTTTGATTCCGATATGCTGACCATCAACGTATAGGAAGAATCCAGTATTCGAGACGTTGAAGCCTTTTCTTCTCATGATCCATTGGTACATATCCATCTGGCGTTTATAAGCAGCTTTCCAAGGGTCTTCGAGAAAGTCTCGATTCAAAGGCTTTGGTGATTGAGAAAGTTGAGCGGTGCTTTTGTAGTCAACGATATGAAGTTCGCCTGTTTCGATATTTTCCCAAACATCATCCAGACCGCCTCCGAAGAGAATGTTTGTCTTTTCATGCACCGTGTTGAAATGTCTTGGTGATAAGCCGAAGTGTAATGATTGCTCCCATTTCTCAATGTCTTCGTGAGCGAATGGGCGAAGGTGACTCAAACCGCATTCTTTCATCAATGGGGTTGGGCCTTTTCCTCGATATTGGTCATGATCTCTTTTGAGAAGCGTGTCGGTGTTTGTATTGAGATTGAATCCGGGCATTCCGGGAAACTCGACGCCCTTTGCCTGTTCTAGCCAAAAGCGTGCTGGGCTTCTCATGAAGTTTTCTATTCTACCCCGACTAAGTTCATATGGTGCGGGGTGTTCTGGATTGAATACGCCTTGGTGCCGCTTTTTTAGCTTGCCTGTCTTTGTGCGCGAAATAGTTTTCAAGAGAAAAACCCCCAACCTCGATTTGAAAGATGGAGTATATCAAAAGTACAAAAAATGGAAGACAACCCCGTTACGGCTTCTTGAGTGGGGTTAGGCTCTCAAACAGGCCATACCAACATCGCCTTGGCCTAAATTCTTGCTAGAACTTCGGAAGCTTTGTCATGTTGTCTGCTTTCATGTTGCCTTTGTCGGGTTCAATCCAACAAAAATGTTGATCCATATAGGTGACATAATGGGTATCCGAGAGATCATCTTTTTCAAACGATTGGAAAGGCTTCCTAACATAGGTTTCTCCATCTCTTTCAAAGTACAAAGTGTTGTAGCGAACAAAGGCCGACTCTCTTTCTTCTTCAGTAAGGTCTTCAATATAGAATAGGCTTGGTGTTGGCTGATATTCAACAAACTCTGCCTCACCCCTTTCCAACCTTTTCCGTTCTTCAGCCGTTAGTCTCATTTCTTGTTTTCTCCTTTATCTTTTTGTTTTGCAATTCCGACAACATTGTCGGGGTTGTCGGGTGCTATTTTCTTGCTTTTTTCTTCAT
>MDTB01129492.1_pt1 | contig 12502 bp, 18 predicted proteins | sample 811161 | NCBI WGS metagenome assembly MDTB01 (sample SAMN05326650, study PRJNA326480) | marine metagenome | isolation source: seawater | place: Mediterranean Sea | collected 2009 | reverse complement strand
GAATTGGTGGTGCCAGGCGCTGATCTGCAAGGCCAGATCCGGAATCGGGGTGGAGGGTGCGACGGCATGGCTCCAGAACGTGCCGAGCCACTCCACATGGCCCTGCATCTGGTGATCACAGGCGAGGTAGCGGAGGGCCTCGGTGATGTCATCGCGGTCCATTTGCTCCACGCCCCAGAGCAGATTGCCGGAATAATCGAGCATGATTTTGGGATTGCAGCCTTCGCTGATCAGTTCGGGGATCAGCTCTGCCATGCGCCGGTAGCACTGAGCGAAGGGCTCGGCGTTGTGGTTGTCCCCCTCCCCTGGTCGATCGAACATGTACTGAAGGTGGGAGATCAGAGCTCCATCCGCTCCTGCCGGCACTGTGGGTTGATGCATGTGCAGGGCACAGGCGAAGGCGGCCTGTTGGCCTTCGAGAGTGCTGTTGATTTGTGAAATCCATGGCCTGGAGCGATTCAGCCTGAGGGACTGGATGGTCTGCTCCCGCCCGGCGATTGGTGGCAACTGGTCAGGGTGCATGGAGTTTGAGAAAGGAATGCGGATGAGGCTCGGTTGGGCTGCGTTGGTGCTCCTCATCGGGTAGCGCAGAAGAAGAATCCGCCAGGCCTGCCTCGGAACGTCAACCTGAGCGTGAATGCGTGTCTAAGTCTGTAAGTGAGTAGGTCAGTGGAGCTTGATCGATGCGTCGGTTGCGGATTGGGTTGAAAATTCTGCTGTTGAGCCTTCTGGGTTTGCAGGGGCCTTCCACGTCTTCTGTCTGGGCTGGTCACCACTACCACGGAGGTGGCTACCACCATGGCGGTGGTTATCACTATCACCACCGTTACAGCAAGGGCCACTGGTATGGCCATCACGGGCGTTGGTATGGGCCCGGGTTTGCCAACCGCTGGAGTTGGAATACCTTCGGCGCTCTTGCTGGCGCTGCCGTGATTAGTGACCTTGTGAGTCGTGCCTTCGAGGCCAGCAGCTCAACCATTGTTGTGCCCGACAGTTCGTATGCGCTGGATTACGACAGCATTCGCGCCAATGGCAATGTGATCACGTTCAAGGTTGATGGCGCGCCGATGCGTGCCGACTGCAGGAGCGGCACTCTCGATGGTCATTCCCCTGAGAGTCGCGGGGAGGCGCAATTGGTGAATGCAGCCTGCACGGTGGCTTTCGGTTTCTGAGCTGTGGTGCCCTCAGGCCACTTCCGGTGCCCATCCAGCCTGACGATGCCAGCGCGGAGCCCACTGCAGGCAGTGGTGGGTGAGGTGTGTGCCCTGAGGGAGTTGCTGATGCTGCCGGTCGCAGCCCAGCAGCGTGCGTCCCTGTTGGTCACAGCTGTAGCGGAAGTGCTGGCAAGTGATGCAAACGCTTGATCCGCGACTGGGTTGCAGGTCGTTGACACTGAGGACACTCCAGAACTCCATCACTCGATAGCGCAGTACATCTGTACTAGCCGCAAGAGTGGCTTTGGTCAAGAAATGGCAAGCAATGGTGCTGTTGCCTCGGAAGGGGTCGATGCTCATCCCATGGGACTACTTCACTGCCCAATCTGTGTTGGCCTCGCTGTGCTCTCGGCGCTGCGTTTCTTCGCCCATGGCGTGATGTTGGTGCAGCTCGAAATCGGCCGGGAAGAGCGTTTCGCTCATCCGGCCGACCTTTTGGGAACCGTGTTTGAGCTCTGAAGGGGCGTGGCTCAGGCGTTGCAGGTGCAGCCGCAGGCCCCGTTGCCGTGGCAGGGTTCCTGGTTTTTGTGTCCGCTGGCGCAGGCCTCCGAGCAGAAAGTACTGCCATCAATGAGGACGGCTTCGCTTTCGGACACGGTGCAGATGCAATCTGGGCATGCACAAGCGCTTGTTAAAGGTGTCATCGCGTGACTCCTGAAGAATTGGATATGTCTGTCTTACGCCTGCTGGAATGGGGGTGCAAGGGGAGATCCGTACTCCAGCATCGGCTTGCTCAGCGGCGGCTGGAAGTCAGAAAGCCCCTGATGTAGTCCAGGCCCCAGTCGAGGGTGTGCACGGGCAGTTCATAGCAATCGTTGAACAAGCGGCGTTTGGCCTGCTCCAGTCGGGGCAAGCCAATGGCTTGGAGGTTGGCGCTTGAAGCCAGAAAAAATTCCTCTCGTGCCGCCGGGTCGTTGCGTTTCATGCCATTGACATACAGCGTGCGGATGTCCTGGAAGAGGTCAGCCGTCTCGCCTTCGAAGCGGATGATCTCGTCGCCAAGGGGGATTTCCATGGATTTGATGCAGCGCATCGAGAAGGCCATCGCCGCCCGTGTTTCCTCAGGGGAGAGGGCGTCCTCATGGCCATCGCGGAACTGATGTTGAATCACCCCGTTGCTGCATTCGAGCAAGCGGAGCAGTGCGAGTTTCTCGAGCTCAGCGTCGGGAAGCTGACTGAAGAGGCTGTACCAGTTGCGTCGTTTCATTGTTCTGCGATCACCCAGGCGGTGGCTGCGCGTTGGCGCATGTACAAGTCGGCCAGCTCGCGAGCGAGCGAGCGTAACTCCTGAACGTTGTCGGTGGTGTCGATCAAGCGCTTGAGCGACTCGACTTCGAATTTTTGGCTGAGGGACAGCTGCATGGAACAGCGCTTAAGTGACAACACCTTAAAAAAAGTTCACGATCGTCGGCTGTTGTTTCTGCTGCAAAAAGGAAAAACCGATCCCGCGATGCGCTTTGGCGCCTGCCAGGATGTAACAAATTCGTTACATCGGGCTGATGACCGTCGGAGAGCTTTTTCTCGAATCCCTGTCCACGGGCGTGATCACGGAAGATGAGATGCAGTGGCTCACATCCCATCAACACGGATTCTCCCGGACGGAAGAAGCTGCTGCGGTGCGCCTCGGTCGGCTGGTGGATGAGGGGATCGTCAATCTCGGTTGCAGGGTGTCCAATCGCGTGCTGCAGCACCGCGTGGTTCGCGACCACTGGATCGAGCCTTTGGGTCGTCGTCGCGGGCAACAATTCTGAGAGGATGCGCCAAGACTCGCTCCAATCTCATGGCGGACTTCCTCAATTGTGTTCGCGTCGTAGTGAAGCAGGGGTGCGATAAGCAGTACCTCGGTGCTGTGGAGGCCTGGGTCTCTCCCAAAGGAATGCGTGAGCGGTATCTGGCGCGAACAGGCGAGCGCGCCTACTGCTTCGTGGCTCTCTGGGACAGCCAGGAGTCTCTTGTGGCGGCACGTCCGCTGATGATTGAACACCTGAATTCAGTGAGGGATCTGCTCGAGGAGCTTTCCCCGGAACTGGGCGTTACCGATCCGGTTTCCGGGCTTGTGGTCCACACCGTGAAGGGCTGAAGAGCATCAGCTCTTCGGCGAATCCTGGCGTTCTCGAATGCGCTGTTCAAACTGCCTCACGTGCCGGCGTCGCCTGGCGATGGGCACCCCCACCGCCAGTGCAAGCACGCCAACCAGCAAGAGAGTGGCGAGCAGCTGCGCCAGCGTTGCTTGGGGAAACACATTGGACGACAGGCGGTCTACGGCGTTCTGCACAGTGCTGCCGTCTTCGGTGATCAGGACCGGTGGGATCGAGACAAGCCTCACAGGTGGTCGTCAATTATCAGAGCTGTTCACAGTGTGGCTTGAGGTGAGCTGAATAATCTCGGCCTGCGATCAAGCGGTCCTGAACCGGTGTGATCAAGGCCTGCACCTGAAGGAACAGAGCCTCACGCAAACGCCGGCCGCTGGGGTGACCATCACGAAGGGCTCCACCGGCATGGCTCACCAACGCGGCGCGACAGCAGCGCTCCGCCATCTCCAACGCTGAAGCACGCAGGTCGTGATGAGCCTTGTCGCTGAGGTTGTCCGGATCGTCGGCGGCCACATAGCAACGCCTGCGCAGCTCTGTAGCGTCTTCCATCAGGGTCTGAGCTGCGGTGATCCATCCGTCCGCCCGGCGATGTTGGGCCTGCTGCAGCAGATCGCCCAGCCCTGCCCGGATCAGGCCGAAGGCGGCTGGGTTGGCCAGGCGCGTGCGGGATTGATCGGCCTGCGTCCACGCAGCGATCGGAGTGATTCCGATCACCCAGTCTGCGGGGATCCGGCAGTGGTTCAGGTTCACCGGCCGGCTCCAGGTGCCGCCCATGGCCAGCAGTTCCAGGGGTGGTTCCGGTGTGAGTCCACGGGGCAGGGAGATGGGCGCCTGCTTGTCGAGCAGCAGCGCCAGCACAGGGGCCTGGGGCGCCTGGCCGGCGCGCACCTGCACGGCGACGACATCGGCCAGATCCCAACCGGTGATCCAGTCGAGATGGCCCTGCAGCTCCCAGCCATCGCTGCAGGGGGAGGCCACGGGGGTGGCGGGACCCGGACGTCGCAGGTGTGCAAATGCCGTGGCGCCAACTGCACTTCCCGAAGCCAGACGTGTCAGCCAGCGCTGTCTGAGCGTTTGATTCGTGGAGGCCTGCAGCAGGCGCAGAGGCGACTGGTGCTGTGACCAGCAGAACCACACAGCTGCGTCGGCCATGGCCAGCCGCTCGGCCCGCTCCCGTTGCTGCGGGGCAGCCGCCACCGGCCCCAGCCAGCCGATGCCACTGAGCTGGTCCATCACAGACCGAGGCACGCCCAGGCGTTCGTGGTCAGCGGCTGCTGCCGTGATGCGCGCCAGCACCGCCTCCTCATCCGCGCTGACGGCGGCATCCGGTGTGTGCGGGCCCAGGGGGTCAGGACCCAGCATCAGGCCGAAAGCCACTGCAGCGCCACGCTGCGCTGGCGCGGGCCATCCAGCTCCACCAGGATCACGTCCTGGTAACGGCCCAGCTGCAGCGCGCCGTTGCGCACCGTCACCGTTGTCTGATGGCCGAGCAGCAGGGCCTGCAGGTGGGCATGGGCGTTTCGGGGTTCATCGTCGGGAATGCCCGGCCGGAGCTCCAGGTCGTTGTGTTTCCAGGACGAGGTGGGAGGTGCCAGCTGCCGGAGCCACTGCTGCAGATCCAGCAGGAGCCTCTCCTCCAGTTCGTTCACGATCACGGCGGTGGTGGTGTGTTGCGTTGCCACCACAACGGCTCCGTCGCGTTCGCCATGCACCTGCACAAACCGATGCAGATCGGCGGTGAGCGACAGGCACTGGAAGGAGGCTTCGGTGCTGAGCTGGAGGAGCTGGGGGGTCATGGAGTCATGCTGCCTGCAAATTGCCGCTACGTCTTGGGCGCAAGGGAGCTAAAAATGCGATCAACGACCTGGATCCATGGCTCTCCTCCCGCGCTGGCAGTACATGACCGATGAAAGCAAGGCGCTTGTGAAGCGCACGGCTGTGAGTGTGCTGGTGCTGTTCCTGGCGGCGCTCCTGCTGCGAGCGCTGTTGCCCTGGGTGCTGCTGGCGTTGATCGTTTGGTTGGCATGGAGCTGGATGAGTCGACGCTGACGCTTTCAGTAGCTGGCCTTGGTGAGCATGGCCAGCTGCACTGCTGTGGACGAGCAGGGCAATGTTGATCAGGATGGGTAAATGTTCCATTGCGACGCATGGCGACCGATCAGGACCACGTGATGATGCGTGAGGCCATCCGCCTCATGCGCGAAGCGGGGGTGGTGAACAAATCAGGTGGTCCGTTCGGTGCCGTGATCGCTAAAGACGGACAGGTGGTGTCCGCCAACGGCAACAGTGTGGTGCGCGACCTCGATCCCAGTGCCCACGCTGAGGTGAACGCCATTCGTGCGGCCTGCAAGACGCTGGGAACCTGGGATCTGACCGGCTGTGTGATGTACACCAGCTGCGAATGTTGCCCGATGTGTTACGCAACCGCCTACTGGGCTGGGATTCGGAAAGTGTTTTATGCCGCGGCATGGTCGGATTATTCCGATCTCTTTTCGGATCAGGAGATCAATGAAGACATGCAGAAATCCAGGGACCAGCGGGAGATCCAGCTCACGCAGATTCTTCAGGATGAAGCCTGTTCGGTCTGGAAGGAGTTTCGCTTACTGCCTGATGGTGCCCGGTACTGAGGGGTTACTCGCTGAAGTGGTGGGATGAGCTCAGTAACTCATGGATGAGCATCAGCAAACCGATGAACAATTCGTTTACACCTTTCACAACGAGTTGTTGCCGTCGCAGGTGGACGCCTTCAACAGGTTGCAAGCCAATCTCGATGACGCGGCCAAGGCCTTTGACGGTTACCTCGGGCAGGAGTTGTCCTACCAGGATGTTGAAACAAACGGTCTGATCCTCTGCACCGCAAGGATTCGCTTCACAAGCCTTGAGCATTGTCTGAGCTGGTTGGACAGCACCGTGCGCCGGCATCTTCTCCTCGATGCTGAAGCTGCCATCGGATATCGCTATCGAGCCGGTGTTGAACCGCAATCCTTTGATCAGTGGATCTCCGTGCGCAGCGGCCAGCGTTCACCAACCTGGAAGGTGAATCTCCTGGTGTGGTTGGCGTTGTATCCCTCTGTGATGGTTTTGATCCTGATCGGTCAGACCACGTTGGGACGTTTGCCATTGCCTCTCAACATGCTGATCAGCAATGCCATCACTGTTGCTGTCACGGGTTGGTGGTTGGTCCCATGGTTGAGTCGGGTGTATGGCGGCTGGCTGTCGAATCGATCTCAGCGCTGGAACTGGATTCACAGCAGCACAATTGTTGGCTTTCTGCTTCTGTTTCTTGTTCTGTTCAGCGCACTGGGCTCGATGTTCTGAGCTGATGCAAGTGAAATGGATGCAGTGGATGGTTGTGCAGGCTTTCTTCTGCATGAACCTGGTGTGCTTAGTTGGTTATGCGATCGCCGCCGGCGATTGGGCGACTCGCCTTGACCTCTCCGCCGCGGAGTTGGGACTGATCGGTGGTGCTTATTTTTATGCCTATTCCCTCTCTCAATTCGTCCTTGGCCTGTTGCTAACCCGCATCCCCTTGCGTCCACTCATCGGCTGCACCGCTGTCGTGGCAGCGATGGGTGCCTGGGGGATGGTCACCGCCGGATCCCTGATGGCTTTGCTGTGGGCGCGGGTGCTCCTGGGCACTGGATTCGGGGTGGCCTTTGTGGGCGTGGTGCATGTGATCGGCAGGCTTTATCCCAGGCGCTTCCCGCTGATGCTCAACGTCAGCCAAAGCGCGGCGAACGGCGCCGGTGCCCTGGTGGGGCTGTTCTCCTTTCTTCCCGTGGTGCACACCCCATCACGTCTTTTCACTGTTTGCACCGTGGTTCTGCTGATCCTGGCCGCGCTGATGGTTCTTCTGCTTGGAGACTTAAGCGATGGTGCTGATCCAGCCCCAGCACAATCTCTGAGATGGTGCGCGATCACGGCCGGCTTGGGGGAGTGTCTCACCAGCCTGGCGTTCTGGGTTGGAACGCTCTACTTCCTTGGTCTGTTCTCGTGCTTCTTGGCGCTGGAGGATCTCTGGGACATCCGCTTCCAGATCGATGTCTTTGCCCACAAGGCTGATCTTGCCGCCACGATCAATGCCATGCCTGTGATCGGACTGGCCATCGGTGGTGTGGTCAGTGGTCTCTGGGCTGAGCGCAGTGGCCTGCAGCGGCCAGCGCGATGGTTCTCGGTGCTGGCGCTGCTGCTGATGATGCTGCTGATCAGTGTGCGGCTCAGCGAGGGAGTGACCTTCGTGGTGCTGTTTCTGCTGGGCTTCGGCCTGGGAGCCGCACCTCTGGGGTTGTCGTTTGTGCGTCAGCAGCTCTCCGAACGCGCGTCGATGGTGGCCTCTCCGCTCCTGCTCACCTTCGTGTTCATGGGGGCTGGAGCCTTGATGTCGCTGGTTGGACGGGAGCTTTCGGGAGACGCCGTGCGTTCGTTCAGCCTTTACCAGGACGCGATGACAGCCTTCATCGTTCCAGTGGCCGTTGCCGTGGCTCTGGGCGTTCTGATCCGGTTCCCATCCCCCTCAGACAACAGAGCCTGACTCATCCAAGCGGGATGAAGGCGGGGTCGTCAGACCGGCCCTGGCCCTTGCGTTGCTGGTAACGATCAGAGAGTTGTTGGTAGGTGTCTCTGAGTGCCGAGGCGCGCTTCTCAAATCCAGTGCGATCACTGGAGTCGCACTGGGCGATCAGGTCGCAGATCCCATACCCCGTCCAGTAGCTGTTTTCACGGGCATAGCCGCCGGGATCGTGCTTGAACACCTCCTTCAGAATCTTGAGGTCATGGCCGATGTTGAAGGAATCTCGAGAATCTTCGTGGCTGAAAAAGTAATAGAAGTTGTCGAATCCAGCCCAGGTGATCGCCGATGAGCAGAGCGTGCAGGGCTCGTGTGTCGCCAGAAACAACACATCGCTAGGTGCAACATGCGTCTCTTTTGGAGAAGCGTAGTAATGATTGATCGTCTGCACTTCGGCGTGAAACAGAGGGTTCAATGTTTCCTGGTTCGTGTCAGCGATTATCGTGGATAAATCATGTTTATTCAGCATTGCAGCCCCAAACAATTTATTGCCTTTGAACACTTCCCGGGCTGTGAGGGGAACAATTTCACGCTCCATTATCTCAAGAAGGCGGTGAATCAGCTGTGGATTCGGTGTGACTTTCTGGCCTGGGCGTTGATCTGATGGCATAACACTCAACCGGCTGCAATCCCACAGATGACGAACCCAAGGGTGCCAATCACGCTCGCCTCTGTCAGTCCACCCACTGCAATGCGGCTACCAGCATTGCTGCAGGTTTGAGAACGCCGTTTTCTTCTTGGGCCAGGTCGAGGCAGTTGTTCACGATCAGGAACGCATCGCCGCCCTCAGGGCCAAGCGCGTAGGCAGCGGGAATCCATACGCCGGCTGAGTTGGCCGCCGCCAGCAGAATCCTGCTGACGCTCGGCACGGCGGTGGGTTGCAGGTAAATGAGCGCAGGCACCCCGCCATCCTCTGAAACACTGCGATAAAAGCTTCGCTCCAGCCCTTTCACCGGCTCCAATCTGTTGAGAAAGGACGCCGAGCCATAGGCGGAGCAGTCGAGGCCTGGATCCGCACAATCCGCCGTCTGCCCATCAGTGCGCACGGCGATTTCCGAACGCCTCCAAGTGGGTGGCAACCGGGTTGGTTCGCCGCCGAGTCGGCGCCGCAGCTCCTTCGGGCTGAGGCGATTGAGCGCCTGGCTTTCAGCCTGATCGATCAGGATTGTGAGGGTCTGCTGGGCTTTGAGAAAGGCCTGGGGATCCTTGGTGGGGTCCGGCACGCGGAACTGCCCCCGGCCATCGCGAAACGCAGGCATCAGTTCAGCGATGCCCTTTTTGCTCCCCAGTTGGCGTTCAAGATCCCTGGACCCCAGAGCCAATGCCGGCAGGGTTGGTCCCAGTGCGATCCAGAAGGCGATCAGCAGCGTGATCAAGCGCCGACACATCGGTTTCACCCAACTATCCGGCGAATTATGAGCGCAGTGCAGGCTTGCGTCTGAAGGGTTCGGACACTTGACCTGCCGATGCGATCGTGTTGCCCTGTGGACATAGAGTTGATGGTGGGTATGGGCGCCCGGGCATTCATCGCTCTGCTGTTGCCGATGGTGCTGGGGTGTCCTGCTGCACGTGCCCAGACGGTGCCCCCTTCCGGCAACCCGGCGGCCTCTCAGGCCGCTCCTGGTACGGGTGAGTTGGGGCGCCTCCTCGGGTTGCCCGTCGATGGCGCGCTGCGTCTCAGCGGTGTGTGGGTCGGCACCGGCACCGGGCAGTGGTCTGGAGGGAAGTCCGACTCCTCGCCGTCAGACCCGGTTGAGGCCTCCAATGGCGCTCAGCAGCTGCTGGTGGAAGTCAGTCTGGATCTCGGCAAAGCGATCGGTCTCGACAACACCTGGGTCTGGGTGCAGGGGTTGCAGGTCAACGCCACACCTGATGCCAGCGCTGCCAGCGGCAGCGTTCAGGGAAGCAACAGCCTGGTGGCAGCACCTCCGTTCGATCGCACTGAGCTGTTTGAATTTGCGATCCGAAAAGACCTTTTTGACGGGCGTTTGCGCCTGATCGCGGGCAAGCAATCGGCCAGCAAGACGTTCGCGAACATCAATCGACCTGATGCCACGCGTGACCCTCGTTACGAGGTCGCAAGCCTCACCAGCCTTGCTTTCACACCCATCTATTCGATTCCATCGCTGCTCGGTCGGCTTCCGGGGTATACGAATTCAGCATTGGGCTTTGAGGCCACGGTGTTGCCGGGCTGGCTCGATGACCGCAGTTATCTCAGCGCTGGTGTGTTCGATGGTCGTGGCGGTCTGGGCGATGCGTCTGTGCAGACGGGCCTGGTGGCGCCGTCGCTCAGTGGCCCCTTGTTCAGCATTGTGGAAGCGGGCAGCGGCTGGGTGGTTGGAGAGAAACGCAAGCCCGGCTCCTTCGCTGTGGGGGCCTGGTCGCAGGGGGGTGAGTCGTTGCGCTGCAATCAAGCTGATCCTCAGCAGTGCATCAGTGAACTCGGCACCTGGGGGATTTATTTCCTGATGGATCAGCGCCTCAGCAATTTTCGACCCGATCAAGACAGCAGCGGCATCAATGCGTTCGTCAGCACGAGTTGGACGCCCTCCATCACCAATCAGATGAATGCGTCGATCACAGGAGGATTCACGTTGCAGGGGCCTCTTGAGGCGCGTCCGAACGACAGCCTTGGCGTGGGTCTTTCGTGGGCCCGCATCAACAATCAGCAGTTTCTCTCCAAAAGTTTCAACTCCAGTGAATTGATGCTGCAGGCATATGCACAGATCGCTCTGGCGGAGGCTCTGTTCCTTCAGCCCACCATCACGATGCTGCCGCGTGTGGGTCGGCGTGATGCAAAGGATGACTCCTTGAGCGGCCTGCTGCAGCTCACCATGTTGTTTTGACGGCAACCGTGAGGGGCTTGCTATCGAGAAGTTGGTGGTATTGAAGGGAGCGCTCGATGGAGCTTCACCAGGGTGAAACGGCCTATGAAGACGCGCTGGCCGCATTGTTCAACGGTGACGCCGCTGCAGCCCATCCGGCCTCCATCGCCCAGCCTTGCGATGAGCAGGAGGTTGCGGCCTTCGTTCGACTAGCTTGTGCGCAGAAGCGACCACTGCGGGTGCGCAGTGGCGGCCACAGTCGCTTCTGCAGTGGTGACAGTGCCCTGATGCTGGACTTAGCAGCTCATTTTAGTGATGTCACTGTCAGTGGAGACATGGTGACGGTGCAGGGGGGCGCCGGTGTTGGGGCCGTCCTCCAGGCTTTAGCGCCCCACGATCGGATGGTGCCCGTGGGGACGCATGCCACGCCGGGCTTCGGGTTGTTGACCATGGGGGGCATCGGTCACCTCAGCCGCAGCTTCGGACTGACGCTCGATTGGGTGGAGGCGTTGCAGGGAGTGCGCGCCGATGGCGAGCGTTTCGAGATTCGCGCCGATCAGGCTGATGGGTCGGAGATTTGGCGACTGCTGCGCGGCGCGGCGCCGTTCCTGGCGGTGATCACCGAGGCAACGCTGCGCACCTGTCCACGTCGTCCGCTGCAGGTGATCCGCCAGCTCCGCGGACTGCCCTCTCTGGCCGAGTCTCTGCAATGCGCCGAGAGCTTGCCGCGGCAGATCGCCTGCTCCTTCGTGCTCGGCGTGCCTCCCGATGCGACGCAAGCGCAGCTGATGCGGTACGTGGTGCTCCAGGTCGGCGATGAGCCGTTGCTGCCGGCCTCCCTGCGGGAGGGGCCAGCGTGCTGGCAAGACCAGGTGGCAGGGCAGGAGCTGTTGCCTGATTTCAACCTTCCCGATCGCCACGGTCTGCTGCCGCCTGAACCTCCGGTGGACCCCGACCGTTTCCGCCGGCTGCGCTCCTGGATCTACACCGTCAGTGTGCGTTCAGGTCATGCCGGCGTCCTGGCGCATTTGCTCGAGGAGGCGATGAGGAAGGCGCCGAACCGGCTCTGTCGCATCGATCTCCAGCACAGCGGAGGTGCCGTGTCCGATCGGCCGCTGGCCAGCAGCCTCTATCGAGGCCGTGAGGCGGAGTGGTCGATCGTGATCTCCGGCTTCTGGCCAGCGGGAGATGCCCGAGCCGAGCTGTCGGCCTGTCGTTGGGCGGATGCCGTGTTCGACGCCTTGGCGCCGATCGCGTGCCATGTCTACCTGGTGGAAAGGCATCCGGACACAATCCGCTACCAGCGTGAACTGGATCTCGCCTTCGGCCCAGATCTGCCTCGGTTGCGGGAGATGAAGCGTCAGTGGGATCCCAACGGACTGCTGCCGTCTCTCGATGCCTCGGTTCTCAGATCCTGATGCTGCCGCTCAGGTAGGGAATCACCCGCCCACTGATCAGCACCCGCTCTCCCTGCAGCGTGCAGCGCAGCGAGCCGCCGCGAGCGGACAACTGACGGGCGTTGAGCACAGTCTTGCCGAGTCTTTCGCACCAGTAGGGGGTGAGGCTGCAGTGGGCGGATCCGGTCACGGGGTCTTCAGGAATGCCGCACCCCGGAGCGAAGAAACGGCTCACGATGTCAACGTGTTTGCCTGGAGCGGTAGCGATCAAGCCTCGCCCCGGGAGGGCGGCCACGCGCTCCGGATCAGGATGCAATGTTCGAATCGTGTCTTCATCGGCGAACACGGCGATCAGATCCACCCCCTGCAGGCAGCTCTGGGGTGTGGCGCCGATGGCCTCCTGCAG
>MDTB01150498.1_pt1 | contig 12503 bp, 13 predicted proteins | sample 811161 | NCBI WGS metagenome assembly MDTB01 (sample SAMN05326650, study PRJNA326480) | marine metagenome | isolation source: seawater | place: Mediterranean Sea | collected 2009 | reverse complement strand
AGAAATTTATAAAAAACTTCAACTAAAAGAAAAGTTGGAAAATGAGTTTTAAAAAAAAATTATTTAAAATCTCGTTAGTACAAAAAATTTTAGCTTACCTTGGTTATTTATATATATTTTTTGTAGGCATAACTTCTAAAATAGAAATTAAAAATGAATTATTTCCAAATAAAATGTATGAAGAAAATAAACCTTTCATATTAGCATTTTGGCATAGTCAATTAATGATGATAGGATATGCCTGGAAAGGTAAATCTATATTAAATATTTTAGCTTCTAGCCATAGTGATGGAAGATTTGGAGCTTACATTGGTGAGTATTTTAATATAAAAAATATTTCTATTGAAGCAAAAAATAAAGCACCTTCTTTAAGACAAATATTCAAAATTTTAAAAGAGAGTAATTATCTTGGGATTACTCCTGATGGACCAAGAGGACCAAATCAAAAAGTATCTGAAGGTATAATTAAAATTGCAATTAATTCTCAAGTTCCAATAATACCCTTAGGCTTTGCTTCAAATAAAAATCTTAGATTAAATTCATGGGATTCTTTCTTAATTACTTACCCATTTTCAAAATGTAATTTTGTTTGGGGTGACCCAATAATTATACCCTCGTCAACTAAAGATAATGAAATAGAAAAATATAAAATTTTTTTAGAAGAAAAAATTAATTATTGTTGTTTAATCGCTAAATCAAACTTAGATGCTTAAGCTTTATCAATTATTAAGTTATGTTTTTTTGCCTATTATTTTTATTAATTTATTATTAAGAGTAATAAAAAATAAAGAGGATAAAAAAAGATACATAGAGAGACTTGGCAAAAATAAAATTCAATTTCAAAATCAAAAAAAAATTTTATGGTTACATGCTGCAAGTATTGGCGAATTTAAATCAAGTAATTTAATTATTGAAAAATACTACAAAAATTTTAATATTCTTGTTACAACAACAACTAAAACATCAGCAGATTATATAAAAAAATATTATAAAGATAAAGTTGTACATCAATATATTCCATTTGATGTTCCAATTTGGTGTGAAAGATTTATAAATTATTGGAAACCAAATTTAATACTATGGATTGAATCAGATATTTGGCCTAATATGTTACAAATTATCCGAAAAAAGAAAATTGAATGCTTTTATATAAATGCAAGAATATCACCAAAATCATTTAAAAACTGGAAATATTTTAAAAAATTATATTCTAAATCTTTGAATACTTTCAATAAAATTTTTGCCCAAAGTCCAAATGATTTAGATCGTATAAAATTATTAGGTAATAAAAAAGTTGAATACATTGGTAATTTGAAATTATCAGATAATAAAAGCATTTTAGATGACGTCCCAAAAAAAATATTATCAATAATGATAGTTAGTAGTCATGAATTAGAAGAGGAAAAAATATTAAATAATTTAGAAAAAATTATAAAAAATAAAAAAATTAAATTATTCATAGCTCCGCGACATTTAGATAGAATCAATAATATATCCAAGATATTACAAAAATATAATTTTAATTATACACTTCATAGTAAAGATAATAATTTTAATAATGATGTTATAATAATTGATGAGTTTGGAAATTTAGATAAATATTTTCATAAAAGCGAAATAGTTATTTTAGGAGGTTCATTTGTAAATAAAGGTGGGCATAATCCAATTGAACCTGCGAGATTTGGTTGTGCAATTATAAGTGGTAATTTAGTTTATAATTGGCAAAATATTTATGATGAAATGGTTAAAGAAAAAGCATGTATAATTATAAAAGATATAGATAATTTAGAAAATATAATGAATGAACTTATTGAAGATAAATCTAATCTTAAGAATTTTAAAATTAAAGCATTAGAATTTTCTAAGAAAAAATTTTTTGATAACGAGAAATTATTAAATGAAATAAATATGGTTTTAAGCTAAATGTTAAAAGCACCCAAATTTTGGTATAAGAAGAATGATACTTATTTATCAAATACATTATATCCTTTATCTCTTTTGTTTAGGTTTGGAACTAAAATAAGAAATATTTTTAGTCAAAAAAAAATCTCTAAAATTCCGGTAATCTGTATTGGAAATATTGTTGTAGGCGGAGCAGGTAAAACTCCTGTTGCAATTAAATTAGGTTCGTTACTAAAAAAAAATGGATATAAACCGCATTTTGTTTCAAAAGGTTATGGTGGAATTGAAACTAATAATACTCTCATAAAAGAATGGCATTCTGCTCAAAGTGTAGGTGATGAGTCATTGTTACTTTCCGAAGTAGCACCTACTTGGATAGGGAAAGATAGAAATAAATCTTTTTTATTGGCTAAAGAAAGTGGTGCTGATTGCATAATAATGGATGATGGATTTCAAAATCCTACTTTACAAAAAGATTTTGCAATAATCGTTATAAATGGAGAGCAAGGTTTTGGAAATAAAAGGGTAATACCATCTGGTCCCTTAAGAGAAAGTATTTCAAGAGGAATTTCAAGAGCAAATTTAATTATAGTGATAGGAGAAATGTCTGATGATGTTAAAAGAAAAATACCAAATACAATTCCATTAATTCATGCAAGTTTTCAAATTAGTAGAAATAATAAAATATACAAAAATCAAAAAATCACTGCTTTTGCTGGAATAGCCTATCCAGAAAAGTTTTATAATTCACTAATTGATCAAGGAGCTATTTTAGAAAAAAAAATTAGTTACCCTGATCATCATATTTTTGATGAAAATGATATGTTAAATTTAGCTGAAACAGCAAATATAACAAAATCAATTCTTGTAACAACAAAAAAAGATTTTGTAAGAATTCCTAAATCTTATAGATCTTTGGTTTCTACATTAGATGGTGATATTGAATTTGAAGATGAAAAATTGCTGATTGAAATATTAAGCAATCTTATAGAAAATAAAATAAACGAGTTTACTTTATGAAAATATTTTTTTATTTTTTACAATATATTTTTATTAAAATTTTATTTATTTTTTTAAAAATTTTGCCATTAAATTTTTCAAAAAAATTATCATCTTTAATTTTTAGGATAGCTGGAAAGTTTTCAAATGCTGATAAAACAGCTATCAATAATTGCAAATTTGTTTTTCCAAAATTAGAAGATATAAAGATCAGAAATATAATAGATGAAAGTTGGAATAACATTGGTATAAATATATCTGAGTTATTAAAATTTGATAAAGTTCTTAAAAAAAATAAAGTAGTATTAAAAGGTTTAATTAATATTGAAAATTTAATCAAAAATAAAAAACAAGCAATTTTTATTAGTATACATCAATCAAATTGGGAGGTTTTAGTTCCTATGCTTGATAGATTAGGTTTAAAAATTGGAGGAATTTATAGACATATAAATAATTTTTTCTTAGATAAACTAATTTTAAACATTAGAAAAAATACATTGATGTCTAATCAAAATTTTTATACCCCTAAGGGAAAGCAAAGTGCAAAAGATCTAGTTGGGGCTTTAAATAATAATTTTTCAATAGTTTTACTAGTAGATCAAAAAGACTCTGCAGGTGAAAAAGTTCCTTTTTTTAATAAAGATGTAAAAACACAAATTGGATTTTTAAAAATTGCAAGAAAGTTTAACCTGCCTATTGTGCCAATTAAAAATACACGATTAAAGAATGGTCAAATTGAGTTAAATTTTTTGGAACCTATTTATCATAATGATAAAAAAATTAATGATATTATAATGATGGAAAAAATTCATAAGTTAATTGAAAATTGGATAACTAGAAATCCATCACAGTGGTTCTGGCAACATAAAAGATTTAATTAATTTTTTTTACTTTTACTTCTATTTTTCCATCATTCAGCTTAACTTTTAAATTAGAATTTAATTTTGTATTTCTTATAGTCTTTATTATTTTATTTTTATCCATCAAAATTGAATAACCTTTTTTTAAATTGGTAGAAATTGAATTAGAGTTTAATAGTCTAGCATTAGATTTTAGTATAAGATTAATATTTTCATATTTTTCAATTAAATTACTGTCTAAATTTTTAGATAAATCTTTAATTAAAAGTTTTTTTATTTTTATATTATTATCAGGAAATTCAATTTGATTTCCTATATTTGATAAATTAAGATAAATAATATTTAATTTATTTTTTATTGATAAATATAACTTTTGAAAAGATTGATTTAGTTTTTCATTATAAAAGTTAATTATAAAACTTGGTGCTTTGAGTAATTTATTTAAATTTTTAAGATTATCTTTATTTGTATTAAAACTAGAATTAACATTATTATTTAGTTTAGATTTTAAATTATTAATTTGAGCCTCTATTTCAGATCTTACTGGGACAGTTTTTTCAGCTGCTGCAGTTGGTGTAGAAGCTCTTAAATCTGATACTAAATCAATAATAGTAGTATCTGTTTCATGACCTATGGCTGAAACGATTGGTATTTTTGACTCAAATACTTTAACTGCTAATTTTTCATCATTAAATGCCATTAAATCTTCTGTACTACCTCCTCCTCTTGCTATGATAATTATATCTGGTTTATCTAATTTCATTTGATTAAAACCAATTATTGCATTTGATATATCAGAAACTGCATCTGTGCCCTGAACAGAAACCGGCCAAATATCTAAAGGAATAGGAAAACGATCGTTTACTCTATTAATAATATCATAAACTACTGATCCAGTTGGAGAAGTTATTATACCAATACGATTTGGTAAATATGGCAATAATGTTTTTTTATCTTGATCAAAATATCCTTTTTTTTGTAATTTCTTTTTTCTTTCTTCAATTAATTTAAGTAATGCACCTTCTCCAGCTATTTCAATTTTATCTATATCAATTTGATAAGTTGTTTTAAATCGTGACCAAGTAGTAATTTTCCCAGTTGCAATTATTTCAAGGCCAAGTTCTGGAATGATATCTAAATATTTTTTTTTCTGCTCCCATATTACACCACTTAAAATAGAGTCTTGGTCCTTTAAAGTTAAATAAATTTGTCCTTTAGTAGCTGTTTTAATCTCAGATATTTCACCTTTAATTCTTACATAATTGAAATTAGTTTCTATTACGTCTTTAAAAGCTTTGTTAAATTCAGATACTGCAAATTCAGGAATATTAATTTTAAAACTCATCTTATTTTCTTAAAAAAATCCTTCAATAGTTTACTACATCTTTCTTCCATTATGCCACCATAAATATTTGGTACAAAAATATTTTTTCTTTCAAATGTTATTCTTATTTTCTCTATACCACCATTTTTTTCATCATATGCTCCAAAATAAAGTGTATTTATATGCACTTCACTAATTGCACTGACACACATAGAGCATGGTTCTAAAGTTACAAACATAGTCATATTGTTTAGGTATTTTTGTTTTAAAGCTTCACATGTTTCATTAATTATATTTATTTCACAGTGTTTAATTGCATTATTAAACTTATTCATTTGGTTATAATTTCTTGAAATTATTTTTTCTGTTTTATTGTCCACAAGTATAGCACCGACTGGTATTTCTTTAAGGGCTAGAGCTTTTTTAGCTTCTAGTAATGCTTCATTCATAAAATAATCAACGTTCATTATGGAACCAATGTGTTATGTATATTATAAGCATATTATAATGAAAAAACCTTTAATTGGAATTACTCTTGATAGTGAAAAAAAGAAAACTTATTCAAAATTTCCTTGGTATGCATTAAGAGAAAATTATCTTTCAAGTATTAGCATACTAAATGCAATACCAATTCCAATATTACACGAAAAAAAATTTATTAACAATTTTAGTAAGCTATTAGATGGGATAATTATCACTGGTGGAGATTTTGATATTAATCCAAAGATTTATAATCAAAAAAATAAAGGATCAAAAAACTTTAAAAATAAAAGAACTAGTTTTGAAATACAAATTTATAAAAAATTCTTAGAATTAAATAAGCCAATACTTGGTATTTGTGGGGGAGCACAAGTAATAAATGTAGCTGACGGAGGAACACTAATACAAGATTTAAATAAAATACCTATTAATCATGAGCAGGCAAATCCAAGGAATGAGACTAGTCACACTATTAATATTAATAAAAAAAGTAAATTATTCAAAATTTGTAAAAGAAAATCATTCAAGGTAAATAGTGCTCATCATCAAGCAATTAGTAAATTAGGGAAAAACTTTAATGTATCTGCAATGTCTAATGATGGTGTTATTGAAGCTATTGAGCATAGAGAACACAAATGGTGCATTGGATTACAGTGGCATCCAGAATTTTTAATAACTAATAATGATTTAGATATTTTTAAAAATTTTATAGATAGTATTTAGTGAAAATAAGAATAGCAAAATTTATATCTAATGCGGGCTATTGCTCAAGAAGAGATGCGGAAAAATTAGTTTTTAATGGTAAAGTTTATATTAATGGAAGTCCATGTTTACATCCTAGCCAAAAAGTTAGCGATGAAGATACAATTAAAATTGAAAACAAAATTTTAAAAAATTCAAAAAAAATTGAATTATGGAAAATGTATAAACCCATAAAATACATTTGTAGCACAAAAGACAAATTAAAAAGAAATAAAATTTTTGACCTTTTGCCAAAAAGTAATCTAAATTTGATTAGTGTTGGAAGATTAGATTATATGAGTGAAGGATTAATTTTGTTTACAAATAGTGGTGAATATTCAAGATTTTTAGAATTACCTTCTTCTAACATAGAGAGAATTTATAGGGTATGTGTAAGTAATATTGTTAAAAATGTTGATATTAAAAAAATAAACAAAGGAATAAAAATAAATGAAATACAATATAACAAAGTAAAATTGATTATAGAAAAAAAAACTAATAAATATGTTTGGTTAATATTCAAATTAAAAGAGGGAAAAAATAGAGAAATTAGAAATATTTGCAATTTTTTTTCCTGGAAAATTGTTAAATTAATAAGAATTCAATTTGGACCTTATAAACTTGGTGGATTAAAAATTGGTAAAGTAGAAAAAATTAAAATTATTAAAAATGATTAAAATAACTGGTGGCAATTTTAAAAGAAAAAAACTTGATACAATATCTAAATTTGTAAGACCTACATCTTCATTAAAAAGAGAAGCTTTTTTTTCAGTTATAGAAAGTTATGGGTTAAAAAATTCATATAATTATTTTTATAAAAAAGTTTTTCTTGATTTATTTGCAGGCATTGGAACTATGGGACTTGAAGCAATTTCTAGAGGAATTGAGTACGTTATTTTTTATGAAAATAATAAAGAAGTTATAAAAGTTTTAGAAAAAAACTGTAAAAATCTTTGTAAAAAAAATCAATACGAAATTATTGAAGAAAATTTGGTAAATTCAAATATTGAAATAAATTTTACAAATATTTCAATAATTTATATCGACCCACCTTACAATCAATATAATATAAATAATTTACTAAATATTTTACAAAAAAAAATTAATAAAAAAACAATAATTGGTGTTGAAAGCAGCATAAAAGATAATTTTAAAATTCCAGAGAATTTTGAATTAATTAAGCAAAAAAAATATGGTAAAACTAATTTGAGTTTTTTAATTTTAGCTTAAATATTTTTTAGTTAGAATTTTTCCTTGTTCTACAGCTGGTTGATCAAATGGGTTAACATCAAAATATATGCAAGAAGCTATTGTTTCAATCATACTTAAAGACATCAACTTACCTATATTTTTTTCATCAATCTTAGGAAGAAATATCTCTCTATAACTAAAATTATTTAACTTAAATGTCTCTAAAGTTGCTCTTTGTTCTGCATCCATTAAATCACCAATTCTTTTATTTTTAAAATATTTAATCTCTGTATTTTTAAATATATCATTGTTGATTATTGGTCCTTTGTTTGAATGATCAGTTGTAATAAAAGTAAAAAATTTATCATTTGGTCCATCTAAATATAATTGTAACTGGCTATGTTGATCAGTTGTACCAACTGAATGTATTGCTGTAATGCCTTTTTTATTTTTTCCAATACTCTCAGCCCAAAGTTGTAAGTACCATTTTCCAAAAAAATATAAATTATCAGAATAAGTCATCAATACATTTGATGAGTATTGTCTCTGTTCTTGCATACATAAAAATTTAGATAAATTAAAAACAGAATACTTTTCTATATTGTTAAGTATTTCTGCAGCTCCACTATATAAATCTCTAATATTTAAACCAGATAAAATAGCAGGTACAACTCCAACATTAGAGAAGACAGAAAATCGTCCCCCAATTTTATTATTATGCTCTAATGTTAAACAGTTTTTTTCTTTAGATATTTTATACAGAGGAGAACTTTTAAATTCAGTTATTATAAGAATATTTGATAAGAATTGATCAATATTATTTTTTTGAAGAGCTATCTGATATAAAGATGAAAATTGTGCAAGTGTTTCAGGTGTATTTCCTGACTTTGATATAATTATAAATCCAGTATCTTTAAAATTAACATTATTAAAAGAATTTTCAAAAGTAATTGGATCTACATTATCATAAAATTCAATATTAATTTTTTTATTTTTATTAATATTATGCAACGCACGAGCACCAAGATTTGATCCACCAGTACCCAATAATACAATCTTTTTCTTATTAACTTTAAATTGATTTATTATTTCTAAAGTTTCATTTAATAGTTTCTCATTGAAGATGATATTAAATGCAGGCAACTTAGAAATCTCATCAATAATTTTTTTATCATAAGAAGTAGTATTTTTAATATGATCAAAAGTTGAGTTAAAATATTTTATTTGCATTAAATTTAAAAAAAGAAAAATCTTTTTTTCTTTTTTTCTTTTTTATTTGTATTTTTTTTATTTTTATCTTTGTTTTCACTGGCATTTATAGCAGCATTAAGTTCATCTTCATTTTTAAATTCAGTTTCATCAATTATACTGGACTTTTCTCCAGCAAAATCTTGATTGATTGTATTTCTAATATTTTCATCAACTTCATCTGCTTCAGTTTCTCTAATTATTTCAGAGATTACAGAATTATCTAAATCTATTTCATTATTATTATCCTCTAAACCAAAAAGTATTTCTTTAGCTAGTTCTGTATCAGTATCTTCTATATCTTTTGATTTTATTTGTTCAGGGGGAAGAAGGTTAAAATTAGGTGGTATTACTAAAGGAGGGTTTTCAATTACTGCATATTCATCTATAACTTTTCTATTTACTCCAGCACTATCCCTAAATGTATTGCAAGATACTAGAAATAAATTAGATATAATAATAATAAAGAATATTTTTTTCATTTAATTTCTATCAGATATTTTAAAAAAACTAACTAATAACATGATAATGCCAATTGTAATATAAATATCTGCTAGATTAAAAGCTGGCCAGTAATAATTTCCGTAATGAATAGATATGAAATCTATTACATAAGTATTAATTGTTCTATCTAATATATTAGAAATTGCACCAATAATGATAATAAAATATGCCAATTTTTCTGACTTTTTTCTAGAAATATACATTAAATAAAAAATTAGAAAAACTATTAGCAATCCAATTATAATTAAAAACCAATGTGGAACAGCATTTGACAATATACCAAATGAAACTCCATAATTTTGTACATAAACAAGATCAAAATATTTATTTAACTCGATTGCTTGATTTAAAACTAAATTATTTTTTACAATAAATTTAGAGATTAAATCTAATAATATAAATAAAAGAAATATTAATATTTTATTCACAAAATTTTATTGCATCATGGCATCTTTTACAAATCTCATCTTCAATTAGCTGGTCTTCATATTTCCAACATCTTAGACATTTGTGTCCATCTACTTTTGATGCTTTTACTTTAATATCAGGAAATTCTTCAAGTTCGAAGCCGGAAGAATATGTATCAATAGTGCTTAACTTAAAAGAAGAAGTTATTGTAATTTCATCAAAAGATACATCTTGAATTTTTTTAAATATATTGTCACCAACATGTATATCTAAATGAGCTTCCAAACTTGATCTTATAATTTTATCTTCTCTTAGTTTTTCGATTGCACCTGTAGCAACCTTTCTAATATTTTTTACTATTGACCATTTTGTGTTTATGTCATTATTCTCATATAAACTTTTACAACTTAGAAAATCCTCCAAATGTATGCTTGTTTTATTTCCCATAGCCTTCCATGCCTCTTCAGTGGTGAAAGCAATAGATGGAGCAAACCACCTAACTAGATAATTAAAGACAATATTCAAAAGTGTTCTTGTTGATCTTCTTGATTGCGAATTTAGATTATCACAGTAAATTACATCTTTTCTAATATCAAAATAAAAAGCAGACAAATCATTTGAACAAAAATTTAATAAAGTTGTAAACATTAAATGAAAATTAAAATTATCAATACAATTTTTAACTATTTGATCCACCTCCCACAAACGGTGTAGAAGATATTTCTCAAGTTCAGGAAAATCTTTCTCAGGAATAATTTCATCTTTTGTAAAATTATTTAAATTTCCAATCAGAAATCTAAATGTGTTTCTTATTCTTCTATAAGATTCTGCTTGAGACTGAAGAATACCTTTATCAAGTTTTAAATCATCATAATAATCAGAAGCTACAACCCATAGTCTCAAAATATCTACACCGTATTGTTTAAGAATTTCTTCTGGTGAAATTACATTGCCTAAAGATTTTGACATTTTTCTTCCTTTTCCATCAACAACAAATCCATGTGTTAGGACACTTTCATATGGTGCCCTACCTCTCGTCCCTGAAGACTCTAGTAATGATGAGTGAAACCAGCCTCTGTGCTGATCACTTCCCTCTAAATACATCGAAGCAGGCCATTTTAAATCAGGTCTTTGTTCCAAACAAAAAGCATGAGTTGATCCACTGTCAAACCAGACTTCAACGACATCCTTAATTTGTTCATAATTATCTGCGGAGTATTGATCTCCCAAGAATCTTTGAGGATCCTCTGTAAACCATGTATTACTTCCCTCCTTTTCATAAATATCAGCAATTCTATTTATAATATTATCATCTCTTAATGGTTGTCCTGTTTTTTTATCTATAAATAAAGGAAGTGGAACTCCCCAAACTCTTTGTCTAGACACACACCAATCTGGTCTAGTCTCAATCATTGATCTTAATCGTGTTTGTCCTTGAGGAGGATAAAAAATTGTTTCATCTATAGATTTTAAAGCAATTTTTCTTAAATCTTTCTTATCCATTGAGATAAACCACTGAGGAGTATTCCTATAAATCAAAGGAGCTTTTGATCTCCACGAATGTGGATAGCTATGTCTTAAGGTTCCTTGAAATAAAAGTTTTGAAAATTCTTTTAGTTTATTAGCAATTTTTTGATCAACTTTATAGACATGTTCTCCCTCAAAACCAATAGCATGATTATTATATTTTCCATCATCCTCTACAGTTTGTATAATATCTACATTATTTTCTATGCCTAAAATATAATCATCGTCTCCATGTCCAGGAGCTATGTGTACTATACCAGTGCCTTGTTCTAAATTTACAAAATCACCATGAAAAGGTTTGACTATAAAATTATATCCTAATTTTTTAAAAGGATGATCACACTTACAAGTTGATAAATTTGTTCCTTTAAAAGTTTTTAATAAAGAATATTCTTTTATACCAATTTCTTTAGTAACATTTTCCATTAATTCTTCTGCAAAAATTAATTTATCATCAACCTGGACTAAACTTGTATCTTTAGATTCATTAACTTTAATAAGACAATAGTCTAAATCATTCCCATAAGCCAAAGCTCTATTCCCTGGTATTGTCCATGGAGTAGTAGTCCAAATAACTATGTTTGATCCAATTAAATCTTTATCGGCTGAATTAGAAATTAAAAACTTAACATATATTGTATTTGATGTATGATCTTCATACTCTACTTCTGCATCTGCTAATGCAGTTTTTTCAACTACAGACCAAAGAACTGGTTTTGCTCCCTTATACAAACTTTCATCTATTAAAAATTTACCCAACTCTCTTACAATTTGTGCTTCTGCTTGATTTGACATTGTAAGGTAAGGATTTTCCCAATCACCTTCTACTCCCAAACGTCGGAATTCTTTTTTTTGAATTTCAATCCATTTCTCAGCAAATTCTCTACACTCATTTCTAAACTTTACTATTGGCACATCATCTTTATTTTTTCCTTTTTTTCTATACTCTTCTTCAATTTTCCATTCAATCGGTAGTCCATGGCAATCCCAACCTGGAACATAAATTGAATCCATACCTGACATTTGTTGTGTTCTTACAATTACATCTTTTAATATTTTATTAAGTGCTGTTCCCATATGTATATGGCCATTTGCATATGGAGGTCCATCATGAAGGACAAATTTTTTTCTACCCTTGGATTTTTCTCTTAATTTTTTAAATATTTCTTCTTTATCCCACTCCTCTAAAATCTTAGGTTCTTTTGATGGAAGATTTGCCCTCATTTCAAAAGATGTTTTAGGTAAAAAAATTGTATCTTTATATTCCATTAAATATTGTGATATTTTTTTGCTGTTTCTATATCTATTTTAATCTGTTT
>MDTB01105660.1_pt1 | contig 12503 bp, 6 predicted proteins | sample 811161 | NCBI WGS metagenome assembly MDTB01 (sample SAMN05326650, study PRJNA326480) | marine metagenome | isolation source: seawater | place: Mediterranean Sea | collected 2009 | reverse complement strand
TTTTTTCGTTTTTTTATTTCTTTTATTGTTACTTATCGATTGTAAATTTTGTTTCGTATAATGTATTTCTTTCGTTACTATGGCATTTTTTAAGTTATCAGTATTATCCAAATGAAGACTTAATTTTAAATGTAATACTTTTTTATCTACTTGTTGTTTCATGATTCGTACTTCTTTGTTTGATTATATCAGATTATGGTTATGCGTCTTATGTATGTAAATCTGTCTGTCTGTATGTATGTGTGATCACTTTGCAATTGCTATAGGGAAGGAAAATAAAAAAAAACAAGTAATGTCGCAATCTTTTTCTGATACTTTTATTCTAATGTACATACTCATTCGCATTTATTAAATTATGACATGCATAGATGTATATATATATAATGTATAATATATTTTTATTGATAGTTATTTAATAACGGTTTTACTGACGTTTTTAAGGTTTTATTAAAACTATATAGTACTATAGGAAAGTAAGTACACACAAATTGAACAGAGGAAAGGAAAGCAAAACTTATACAATACTTGGTATGATAAAAATGATGGTTATAAAATCTATCAGTTTTATTATATCATACTGTGTAGTATGAATAGTCGTCTGTCTGTCTGTGGCGGCTATACTGTTAAAAATAATTTTAATCATGATATCGTTTACATACACGGTTGATAACCCATCTCAAATTGACATGAAAATCACTTTCATGCAAGCCATGATCAGATCCATCGGAAGTTTTTGCGGTTATTACATCACTAAACTCGCCTTCTTTATTCGAAATTATAGCTTTGACTCTAAATTCATACTTGGTATTAGGATTCAAATTTTCTACAACATATTCCGTAGCATCGATAGTATCCGATGCAAGTAACCAATGTTTTGCACCAAATTCTTTATATTCTAATGCATGCAATATTATTGATTCATTTGGTAAATTTTCATCTCCCACAGGTATATTATCCCATAATAATACAATGGAAGTATCTGGACTTTCCTTTGTTTCTAATTTTTGTAATACGCCAGTGACTTGTGGTGTTTCTGCTGGTTTATTTTTTGTCTCTTCGCCATCTTTTTCTTCATCTGCAGCATTGCCACCTTGGTCTCCTTCCTCCGTGTCAATACTCTCGCCATTTTGCTTTTCATTTCCATTGTTCTTTTGTCCTACCATTGGATTATCCAACGCTTCCTGTATCTCTTCATCTTTTAATTGCGATTCAAGTGATGGAATATCAACAGTTGAATTTCGTCTTTTCAGCACATGTTTTAATACTTTTGTTTGTTCTAATTTTGCAAACATGCCATTTTTCTCAATCAACATCTCGCGATCTTTCACAAATTGTTTGACATTTGCCCAACTACCACGTCTATTGCCAGTAAAATCATGTTCTTCGTTATGCGCCTGTTTATGCTCTTTCATATTCATATCAACAATATTATTTAAATGAAAATTCACGCGGCTATCTGCTATTCTACACAATGATTCTAAAAAATCCATAAAATCTAACGAATCTACTGTTGCTATTTCATCAGTTTCTAAGACTTTACAATCTATAAATATTTGCGTCAATTTTGCCACTGTAAGACCATTGGATAATGTGCTTGAATTTTTTGGTGAATCATCAACAAGTTTTGAAAAACAATTGTAGCAAAAGTCGAGGAAGTCAATGCGCGCCATACCATTTCGAGATACAGTGTTGTTCCGTTTATTTAACTTTTTAAATATAGTTTTCAGCTCTAATAAATGTTCACGCAACAAGCCATCTGATTTACTTTCATATATAAAGGTTGTTCGAAAAGTATCGCCACTACTTTTATGTCCAAATTCTAATAAATGTTGCACAACTAACGTTTCAAATATACTTGCTACGGTTAAAGTATCTTCTAAATCTTTTCTTTTGGAATATACTTTTTCAATCGATAGAGATATTCGAAATAACGTTTCAATAAATTGATATCGCATCAGTGCATGTTTTGTACCGACAAATGTCCCACCACCTTTTAATTTTGGCAACTTACTCTTTGTTTCTTTACTCATGAAATTACTCGTCGTAAAAATTAAATCACAATCAGCAATACCCAATGCTCTGCTAACTAAGCTATCAAGTACATTCATTTCCGATGTTTCTAATACACCACAATCTTTTAACATTTGTGAAAATGCATTTTTTTGCAATGATTTTGTACTACCTGAACCGCTAACGCAATAATTTTTAAAAACGGCGGACACTCTTGCATAATGTTTTTCTAATATTTTTTTAATTTTTGCTGCCATAACTTCATCTTTAATAAGTTTTTCAATCCCAACAAGATTACATACTCGAGACACATCCATGACACAGGCATCGTTGACATTATTTTCATCCAAATGATTGCCTTTTTTAAATCTTGGTGCAAAAACACTTTTTGAAAAAGTAAAATCAGCCTTTCCTTTCTTATCAAATGTCCCTGGTTTATTGGGTCGAGGTTTTACATGATGGAATTTAACGGGTTGAGTACCATCACGTTTAGGCACGTCAATAATATTAGTAGATAATTTCGGGCCAAATGGCCATATTTTCATATCTACGGTTGGGTGAATTGAGGAAAATTCAAGACCACCATCAATGGAAAAAAAGAATTTAATTTTTTTTGGAGGTAAAACTCGGTATAATTCATACGATCCCGTTTCTTTATCAAATTTCATTTTTTGTGGCGTCCAATGATCTATATTCAAACATAGTGATATCTCTTCACCACCACTACCAGATATTCCAGGGATCCATGTAAATTTAATTTCTTGCCAACCTTCACATATCCAGCAATTTTCACATACTGCACCATTATCTTGAAAATCATAAATGTCGTACATAACTTTATTTAACGTCCGCAGTTCCTTTAATGGTCGCAAAAAGCCTAATGTATCCACACTGCATGCATTGCCAATCATAATGTGGATGCCTTCGATTGTATGGTTTGATTTCATAGCTTCACTAAATGGCTCAATCTCTGATTTTGGTATGGCATTATTCGATAACGATAAATGTCTTAATTTCCTATTGTTTATGACTGCATCGCATAAAGATGAAACTTTCCAAAATCCTGTATTTGAAATATCCAAATCCTCTAATTTAGAATTAGTAGATATCATCGTAGCAAACTCTTCGAAAAATGTATTTTCCAATATCTCCAAATATGTTGGCTCAACATCATCTTCTTCTACTTCTACCATCACTTCCTCGCCATCTTCATTAGTTATCATTTCTTTACGTTTATCCCACCAATCTGGTGTCGGGGAATATGGTCTAATCAATGGGCATAAATACAACGACAGGCGCTGTAATGGTTTTGAGCTGTTTTGAAGTAATTTCGCGATTTCAATACCATCTTCCGTTTTAATTTTATTAAATGCTAAATTTAAATCCAATAGTTTTGGACATACTTCAATAATTTTTGATCCATTTCCAACCTCATTTCGCCGAATATCTACAGATGTTAAATTAATATTTTTCTTATTTTTTCCTAACAACACATCATGGAAACTTTCAATACAATGGCTCGTTAATTTACAATTTGTTAACGAAATGGTTTTCAACGTCCCTTTCGATACGTAATCACCTAATAATTTCATTGCATTCGATCCAATTGTATTGTAACTCAAGTCAATGGATGTACAGGAACCGACAGGTTGTAATGTTTCTAATAAGTTTTCAATTGAACGCCTTGTCAAACTATTTCCTCTTAAATTTAATTCTTGTAAATTTTTCAAACTCGGCAATGTATTTACAATTAATTTAAACTTTTCATTGCTTAAACCTAAGTGTTGTAATGCTAATGATGATCGATTTTGCTCCCGTCTAATTAAAATTGGCTCTGGGACATAATTTGCATTTTCGCAATCATTAATAAATTTCGATCTCGGAGTTATTGGTGGTAAATTCATGATTCCAGTACATTTCATTATTTTTTTCGAAGACCAATTAAATCGTTTTGTACTTGGTAGATGTACTTTATTTTTATTAATAGTTGTTCTTGCAATTGATTTATAAAAGGTTTCCTTTGCATTTAATCCAACAAATTTTGTATCATCCGCATCGTTTGTTTTTTCATTTTCTTCATCTTCCTCTGGGTGTGAAGTTAAGTGTATTAAGTCTTCATCATCAGATGATAAATCACTAAACCAACTATCTGCATCTGAATCAGATTCATCTTCATATTCTTCATCATTTTCTTCTACCATAGATAATTGCCTCATTTTCAATGACATTTTTTTTTTATTACCTCTTCTACTGCCTCTTCCCTTTCTACGATTTTTATTGTCCTTATTTTCTGAAGTAATATTAATATTACTACTTTCATCATCTGATGTGGTTACAGCCGTCATACTAAATATATTTGATGAAGCTACATTTTTCTCTTTATTTTCTTCTTCTTCTTCTTGTTGCATCATTGAAATAGATGGTGCACTCTGACTTTTTTTCATATTTGGCTTTTTATTTCCAACATTGTTATTATTGTCATTTTTATTTGGAATTATTTTTGGCAAAGCATTACATAACAATTGTGTAGGCGTTTGTCCACCATTGATTAATGGTGATGATTCCCAAAAAGTGCCAATACGTGATTTTGTTGACTGCGATGTCGATGGTATAATTTCTGCCATCCTCTATATTATATATATATATTAAGTATGATATCCTCTTTATGTTTTAATTATATTACATGTACAAGTAGATGTGCCAAGTAGATGCACGAGTAGATGCACGAGTAGATGTACGAATAGATGGACGAATAGATGTACGAATATATGTACGAATATATGCACAAGTATAGATATATATACACAAGTATAGATGTGTACAAATAATTAATATAGATGTGTGAAAATGAATATATAGTCTTACTAGTTAGTATACATATAAAATACCTATGTTCGGGGGTAGCCGCTACAAAAATCATCAACAAAAACGGATTTATATTGTTGCTGTTGAAAAAAATAGATGTAGAAAATGGAAAAAAGGTCTTTTTTTTTTAGCTGTGTATTTATAGTTGAAAAAATTAGGGGAGGGCAATACTAACAGTACAGTATACGACTATAGTTACTACTCGTATTGCAGCACTTTTTCGGAAGTTAATATTCTATATTTACCTCGTATATTTGGTCGGATATTATGGATATTCATCTTCATAATTTAGTCCATTCAGGTTAGTGAATTGTACCACGATGATACCATCCAACATTTTGCCCATGCCAGCTAAGGCCAGCTGGGCCAGCCATGCTGTGTGCTGCTCTTTTGGCCGCTCCTCTTTGCAAATTCGTTAGGAAAAAATATTATTATTATTTTTTATTCATAAAAATTCATAAAAAATAACAAAACTCAAAGACAAAATTATAAAAATTAAAAGAACGAGATGTTCATTCATATAATGTTGAAACACAAACATATCAAACGGGGATTGAACATTCATAATTAGTTCAAATATTAAATAAAAAAAATACATGCTAGATCGATACATTCTTTTTTTTTGTTTATTTGAAATAATTAATAGTATATATATATATTATATATTGGAAAATAAATTTGGTGGTTGTTTGTTTCTATTTTTATTTTTTTTTAAACAAAAATGAAGAAAGGATTTTTAACGAAGAAAAAGACAAATAAGAAAAGTAGATCCATGCCACATTTAAGAACTGGTGGTGGTAACAATGGTCGACGTAGACCATTTGCGACTGGAAGAAGTAAACATAACAATAATGGAATGAATTATAATAGTAATAGCAATAATAATGTAAAATACTTATCCTCGCCATTAAAGAAACAACAACAACAATTATCGCCAGAGACATATAATAATAATAATGATGATGATGGCGATACAGGTATAAAATTGCCACCCCTTTCACCATCACCAGTTAAGAAAACAAATAATTACATCAATGAAAAGCCACAATTTGAAGATGCAAGATATGTACCAATTACTGCTAACGAGTTAGCAGATTCATTAACGGAATTAACCGGATTAATTGGTGAAAGTCCTATTGATGCAGATGAACATGGCAATGCAATAATGGATGAAAAACTTGAAATTGCATTAATGAAATGGTATGATCGATATGGTATTGTGTTTGAAGATTTGACAAGGGCAGCACTTACTTCAGATATACCAGAAGATAGCGAGCATCATTTGCAAGCTGCATTAGTTGCTGCATCTGCGGGTGATTTTACAGTACCAAACCGTGTATCAACTGCTTTATGCTGTGAAATATTAAATAAAATTTCTCAACGTTTACGACATTTTCAACACATTGAAGAATTACGTAAAGAATTGTTACGTTCAATATATCGCGAAGATCCTGATGAATTGACTGATTTACGATCGTTATTGCGCTGTACACCATATTTCGAAGTAGTTAGAAGTTTAAAAACAAAAGTTGATCGCTTGTTGAAGGAAAGAAAGCGCTTTGATCGTGCAAAGGCTGGTCAACATGATAGACGTATGATGCGTAAAAACGTTTTAATGCGTACAAGTAAAAATTGGCAAATGATGCTGTTAAATGGTGCATTTCGCCAATGGCGAGAGACATCTAAAAATACTATTAGGCAAAGGGAAATGTTGGCAAAATATTTCAGACGGTTGAAAAAGGTAACGCCAAAAGATATTTTTGTTGGTTGGAAAACAGTTACTGTAAATTCAAAACTTGATCGAACAACAACAAAAAAGAACGAAAAGCAACAAGAATTGCAAGAGCTTGAAAGGGCATTGCAATTGGCAAAGAAAACGGAAGGGGATTTAATGATGGATATGGTACGAATGGAAACAGAGACGAAACAGTTACGTGCACGATTGGGAAATATTAGGGCAAAAATTGAAGCGCAAAAAGTACCGGAAATACGAGAAATTATCGTCTCGGTCGGCAACTCATTAAAATCCATGGGTGACGTGGCATTGAAAAATGTTGAGACTATTATACATGAAATTGAACAATCTCCAGATCCAGTCAAATTTACACAAATGTATTTTATTGAACATATGGAAAAATCAAGTTCAAAACTGGATGCACATATTGAACGAGAAGCAAAAATGGAACGTGCAGAAAAAAAAGAGAGGAAGAGTGGAGGAAGATCACGATCAAACTCGACCGCGACGAGTGAAACATCTGGTGAAGGTGAGGATGAGGAGGAAGATGAGGCTGCAAAAGCAGAGAGAGAACGATTTGAAAGGCAAGAAATTGAGAAAAAGAACAAGAGAATAAAAGAAGCATTGGCAGGATTACCAGGTTTACCTGCAGATCGCTTATTGCTTCGTTGGTTGAAGTGGCAATTACGACAATGTAAAAGGGGGAAACACCCATTTAGACGACGTGTGGATAATTTTAAAGATGATTTGCGAGATGGAATATGTTATGGATTGTTATTAAATAAATTAAGTTTAAAGCAAAATCGTACAAAGTTAGAGAAAGAAATTGATCCCCAACGGCGTTGCGATATCGTCATGGCACAAGCCGCGCGTTTAGACCCACCTGCAACAGGATTTATAACCACTGGGCATATGCTAGGCGGGGATGCCATCTTAAATGCTGCATTTATAGGTCGCTTGTACAATACGCATAATCAATTAGAACAAGGGTATCAAGAGGAACTGAGACAGAAATATGATGAATTGAAGCAAAAATGGGATGCAGAAACAGAATTTATTGACCGTTTAGTTGATGTGGAAAAATGGAATATGTTACGCGCATCTACTGATGATGTGAAATTAAATGTAATGTTGGAACAATTGCAACAAACGGTGGAGGAAATCACTGCATTTGGAACTGAAATTGAACCGCGGCAGAAGGAGGCTACGGAAACGGCACACGTATGGTATGCTACTCATCACAGAGTAAACACATTGTTATGGGAAATATTTACTCGAAAAGTTACACAAGACGAAGCAGAATTTGAATTAATCGATTTAAGGAAAGCACGCCAATTGCAGCTGTACACGAAAGTAGGTGCATTTGAGCAATTCAAAGTAATTGTTGTTCGAGGTATGGGTAAAAGTGCTGTTGTGCCACTTGATAATGCGTTAAAAGTAGAAATGAAGGGCATTGAAGACTTTCTACTGGAGCAATTTGATGATTTAAGGCGTATATTTGAGCATTATGCAGCAGGTACAGATGGCGGACATTCAGAACGTATGAGTTTGAATGAATTTTGGGAAGTTGTTAAAGATTGTGGTTTAACAAAATCATCGGATGCATCAGGCGCTTCTGCAATCAAAAAAGAAGCTATTAATACTATCTATAAATTAGCAAGTGAAATGGAAAACAGTGGTGATAATGATGATGGTACAAAAGTACCCAGTAAATCGCAAGCAAATTTAGATGAAGTCGAAATCTTACCAAATGCATTTATTGCATCTTTAATTGATATATCTTTTCGTAAATTTCGTAAAGAGCCATCACTATCAAAACGATTTTCTATATTGATGAAAAAGTTTGTATTGCCAAAAGCATGTAGAACAAATACAGAAAGCTTTCGAAGTGAAATATCACAAGATGATGTTCAAGTTGTATATAAACGACATTCCAATAATTTACGAAAATTATTTTCATATTATGCTGCACAATCAGCAAAAGCAGAGAAAAAAGCAATGAAAGAAAGGGGTGAAAAATTTGTCAAAGATACAGGAAATGAAGCTGGTATCAATCTTGATTCATGGATACGAATGCTTCGTGACACCAAATTAATAACTCGTCCAGGTGATATGAGGCATGATTTCCCTGAAGATAATGCTAGAAAAGTTTTTATCAATGTTCAAATGAGTGCTGGAGATGAAGATGATAATGAAGAGATCAAATCATCCCAATCATCCGGTGATGAAAGTATGATTTATTTGGAATTTTTAGAAGCAGTCGCTGCAGTTGCATGTTATAAATATGTAAATCCATATACACCTTTATCTACCAGATTGGAGACATTTTTCAAAGAACAATTATTAGAAGTTGGCTTAAAGGTAATTAAGCAACGAAAGAGATAAATTTTTTTTGTCATACGTCGGGATGGATTTATCTAAAGCATTGGATGTTAATTGTCAAATTATTAATACCTACCCAGTGCGTATATCGGTATGTAAGGGAGAGATAGACAATACAAAATTGATGCATTGTTATTTTTATCAATCATTTCAATATTATATCTCTCTAAAGAATTCTGTACAATAACTTTTTAAAATCGTTTTTTTTCTACAACAAATCACTTTCCTCGTTTAAGACATCAAACCATAGCATTGCCACATTATACAAAATTCCTAACACATAGTAAAACATAAATACTACAGCCTTCCCATAGTCTCGTCTCTCCTCCAGCAAAAACCAAAAATTTGCAAAAAATCTTTCTCAGCAGAAGAATATAATATTAATTCTCTAGATTTACTTGTATATTAATACTTACCACAAAAAATAATATATATATTATAATTAATATCCATTATGTCAAATAAAAACGAATCAACACAAAGGAAAAAATACAGGAATAGAACACAGATCATATCCTGATATAGGTAATAATAACTTGTAGTTTGTTCTCTTTTTATTTGTACATGATTATATTGAAAGATAATATACATAGATATAGATAAATATTTTTTTTTCTAACACATAACGGTAAACAATAACAATAATAATAATAATTGTATTTAAAAAAAAAAAACAAGATGAAAGTAATACCATATCATCCAGAAGAATTGAAAAATATTAAAACACCAAAAGAAGTTATATCATCGAATAATCAACAACAAGAATTTTGTTTAATATTTGGTGGTGGTGGTTGGAGAAGTTTATTTTTCCTTGGGTTATTGTATTTTATAGAAAATTTTATTGGAAAAGATCAATTAAAAAAACGATGGAAATTTGCGGGTGAATCAGGTGGTTCATTATTTGCTGCATATATGGCCTTAGGTTTAGATACAGTTGAATTAATAGAAGTTATTCGTAAAGTTGCAAATGGTGCATATAATTCCTACTTTCATGGTATTTTTGAAAGCGAATCATTTGGAAATGCTTTCCTTGATATTTTATTCACTGGTTTACCCGACCAAGTGGTGAAAGAAAATGGGGATAGATTAATAATCAGTACAAATTTGATAGATTTTTGCAGTGGATTCACATGTAAAGGAACGCTAAAGCCACATTTATTAAAAAATTTTGAAACAATAAATGATATCAAACTTGCTATTAATTGTTCGGCGTATCTTCCAGGACCACATCCAATTTTAAAAACGCCAAAGGTAAAAGGAAAATTCTGTTGTGATGCTGGCTTAACCACTGCTGGATCTGTTCCATCCTTTGATAATTGTGTAATAATTTATAGTTTATGTTGCGGTGCACCATATCCAGGTGTACCAAGTCAATTTAATTATCCATCAATTGAACCAAAAAAATATTTAGATTGTGGTTTATTATCATTAGTAACTGCTCCTAGTCCACAGGAATTTGATGAAATGATTTTCAATGGATATGAATGTACATCTGCATTTTTTATGAAATATGGTTCCTCTTTGTTTCAATTGAAATTAAATATTCCAAATAAAATACCAATGAAATTAAATAAAAACATGTTTGTATTATGGAGTAATAATAATATGAATACAAAGAAAATGGATGGTAATAATATTATAAACAATAAAAATAAAAGAAGAGCAAGAAAACTTGGAAAACGAAAAAATCTTAAAAGATATAAAAGTAAAAGAAGACGTGGTGGTGAGAACAAGAAGTGAGAGGGAAAAAATGTCCGTGTGTTGGTCTCTCAATATTAAAATATAGTACGCGGTATATTAAAATGTATTAGCTTAATAAAATATATTACGAGACGAATTTAATACACTGTATAGAGAGAGAGTGCTATATTATATAATCTCAATCTTTCAAATTTTTTACACTGAATGTTTTACACTACTTCTTCTTTCTAGTAGTTGCATCATCAAAACCACCACCATCATCTGAACCAACTAATAAAGTTAATAAACTTAAAATATTTGTCCATTGTACTAATTGAGCTTCTCTCAATGCTTGATATTTACCAGCAACACCACGTTGTACAATTTTCTTAATACTTGCATATTCCTTTTTCGCATTTTTCAATATAGGTTCTATTGGTTTCATTGGTTGTATTTTTCCATAATTAGGTAATTTTGCCATGTTTGCTCCATATTTTAAAGTTAAATAAGTTTCATCACCATTACGTGGATGTTGTGAAACACATGTTATCATACCAGTCAATGCATTGCCAACTAAACTGCCATTTAATAATTCATTCAAACAGAATTCTAACATCGGATTTGCCATCCGTTTTGATTTGCCACTTTTAGAACGTTTTTGTTTACTTGCTTGATCTACAGCACTTGTCAATGCACTTAAACTTAAATTTGCATAAATACCTTCCCATCCACCCATTGATGATTTAGAACTTGAATTAGTATTATGTGCAGCATTACCACCTTTAAAACGTTCACTACCCATTAAATCAAAAAATTGCAATCGAGATTGACGCATCATCTTATTTTCCAACACACTTAAAGTATATACAGTAACACAATGGGAACGTGAACTTGTATCATTCATTTTTGTTCCACGAGTCAATCGTGTCTCTACCGATGCCGCCAAATTAACAATATCTCGTGCCGTTTCTAATGGTATTAATTTTGCTCCTTGTAAATGATGGCTTTTATCAACAAAACATGTTTTTCTTTTATTTAATAAATCTTGTACTGATTGATCAGTTAAACTCATGATGGACATTTCCACCATACTTCCATGCAACACCGCTTTCGTATTTGGTTGGGAGTTATATTGTTGTATAATTTTCAACGCATCAAATCCACTTCGCAATGTAAATCCATGTTCTTCTTTTAATATTCCATCTGGAGAAATGGTCTGTCCACCACTACCTAATTCCTTTGCTGCTTTTTCCATTGAATACGGAGGACCAAACATTGTATATGTTTTACCACTGCCAGTTTGTCCATATGATAACAAATCACAATCATAACCTTCCAACCATTTTTCAACTAGTGGTTTACATATCACATCGTAGCATTGTACTTGCGTTGCTTCTGGCGGCAATGTAGCTTTCATATGGTTGTATACTTCATTATTGATACTAATTTCACCTTTACCTTCATCCCAACCCGTAATGCGTTTGCCTGACTTTGTCCCTCCATCTTTATCTGAATATCCTTTTCCAAGTGGTTTGACTCTTGCATAAGAGGATATTAATGTTTTCCCCATCGATGACATTATTAATATTTTCGTGTTCAAAAATTATTAAATATATGTATATATATATATATATATATATTGTTATAAGAAGATGCATATATTTATCTATCTATTTTTCTATATATTTACGTCGGTATTCAAAAACCAACAAATAATTTAATTAAATTCAATCGTCGAGGGGGTAAAAATGAATGAATGAATGAATTAAGATATCGATATAGTGAAAGAGATAGATGTAGATACAGGCAAGAATATATATATATATATATA
>MDTB01195834.1_pt1 | contig 12504 bp, 15 predicted proteins | sample 811161 | NCBI WGS metagenome assembly MDTB01 (sample SAMN05326650, study PRJNA326480) | marine metagenome | isolation source: seawater | place: Mediterranean Sea | collected 2009 | reverse complement strand
TTGAAGCTACTGTTTCTGTAAATTTAGCTTTCATTTCAGCAGATTTGAAAGTGTGTGTTACCATATAGTTTTTCATTTTTTCTCCTTTAATTTAATCTTCACAAACAACACCGCCCAATGTTTCAAGTTTAATCCCAGAGTCTTTAACCATTTTTTTTACCACAGGGTTCTCGACATACTCACGCATCGAGTTTGAATGAGGAATATCAAATATTGCATGAACCTTGTTAGGTTTGTTTTCTTCCTGTCCTATAAAGATCTTTTTTATACCTACTTTTTCTCTGTTGGAATTATCTCCTTCAACATAAATTTTCTCAAATATTTTCCAGTCTTTGACTTCCATATTTAAAATTAATTTTGGCATTAAACACCTTTAATTATAATTGCGTTAGCGTCGGAGTTTGCTAATCGAATTGGTTTGACAGGTTTGTACTCATCGGAATCATACCACTCCAAGGCTTTTTCAAATGTTGGAAATTTTATAACCACAGTACGTGTATGTTTCCACTCACCATCTATGACTTTGTACTTCCCAGCACGAACAAGATATTCTCCTCCGAATTTTTGTACTGTAGGAGCTACTTTACCTACGTATTCTTTATAAGCCTCAGGATTTTTAACATTTATGTTTGCTATGACGTATCCGCTCATTATTTTAATATAATGTTTGAACTACTTTTTTTACTCTCTCAGTTCCGTTGGGAACTAAAGCTTCTACAAAAGAGTGACATTTTTCAGTTTTGGCTTCGTCGTATTTTGAACCGTAGTGTTTATCTACTGCCTTATTAACTCCTGCATCCCATTCTTTTTCCGGTATTCCAATTTCAAGAGCATAGTTTTTTAAAACTTTTACAGTTGAAATAGATTTTTCTTTCATACCATATTCAAATTTTTCTCCTGATGGAAGAAAGTAATTAGCCATGTAAATTCCAACACAATCCAATGCTTTTGATTTATCTTTATCGCTCATTTCTGCATTGACAGAAGTAAAGACAAAAAAAGATAGTATTAAAAGAATTTTTTTCATTACTTATTTTATTTTATATTAATCTAAATTAGCCATGTTTTATTTAAATTTCAGGTATGCAAATTGTCTACAACTAGAAGATGATTTATTTCCATTTAGGCTTTGTTTTATTTAAAAAACTCTCAATTCCAATTTGTTTATTTTCACTATCAAGTAAATTAAAAAATTCCTTTCTCTCTCTTGCTATCCCTGATTTAAGAGAAACTTCTAAATCAACTAATTTTTTTATTATTTGAAGAGAATTTTTTGGTTTTGAACTAATTTTTTCTAAAAATTCTATAACAAAACTTTTAAAATTTTCTTTTGAAACAATCAAAGAAACAATACCAAATTTCATTGCTGTTTCAGAGTTTATTATATCCCCAGTCATAGACAAATATTTAATATTTTGATTGGAGGTAAACTTTTTTGTTTTTTGTGTTCCTCCAATTCCTGGAATTAATCCTAAATTTATTTCTGGCAATCCAAATTTTGCATCTGTGCTTGCTATAATTAAATCTGAAGATAAGGCTAACTCAAAACCTCCGCCTAATGCATAACCCTCTATAAATGAAATAATTGGAATATCTACTTTTTCTAACTGGTCAACAAATGAAAATAGCTTATTTTTTTTTGCGCCTTTAGAGTTGAGTTTTTTTATTTCATTTATGTCAGCACCAGGGGAAAAAAACTTTGAGTTTCCAATGATGCCAATACATTTTATTTTTTTAATTTTATTAAGTGATTTTGCTGCGTAAGCAATTTCTTTAAGGGTTTCTTGATCTAAACTATTGTTTTTATTGTTAGCAATTTCAATAACTGCGTTATTTCCTCGATTTTCTACCTTAATATTTTTATAATTCATATATATAGAATATAAACTTCAATATGACAGAGCAACTAATTATATTAATAGAAATAATCCTCATTGATTTAGTATTAGCGGGAGATAATGCGATTATAATAGGTATGGTTGCTTCTAAATTTGATGTAGGCAATAGAAAAAAAATTATTTTTTGGGGTATAGCTGGTGCGGTAATACTTCGAATAATATTTACCCTCATTACCGCTTATTTACTTCAGATAAGTGGTTTGAGATTAATTGGTGGAATTTTACTAATTTATATTTGTTACAAACTTTATCGAGATATTATTAGAGATAATATAAGTTCAAAAAAAATAGATCTTGATAAATCAAATTTAAAGAAAGCTATTTTTACTGTAATACTTGCAGATGTAACGATGAGCTTAGATAATGTTCTTGGGGTAGCAGGCGCTGCAAAAGGACACTATTTTTTATTAGCTTTTGGTTTGGGACTTTCGATTTTACTAATGGCTTTTGCAGCTAACTTTACTGCTCAATTAATAAAAAAATACTCTGCGATAGCATGGGTTGGGTTGATAGCTATTTTAATTGTTGCAATTGAATTGATTTATACTGATCTAAAAATAATTCTATGAGCAATATGAGTTTTCTAAAAAAAATATATTATGAAAAATATTCAAAAAAATCTTATTCGATTAGTAATGTCGATTTAGTAATAGATAGAATATTTAGACATCAAAAAAAAGGAACTTATGTTGATGTTGGTTGTAATCATCCTATAAAATATAATAATACTTATTTACTTTATAAAAGAGGTTGGAGAGGAATTAATGTTGATTTGGATGAAAGGTCTATTAATGATTTTAATAAAATTCGACCTGAAGATTGTAATATTAAAGCTTTGATTTCAGACAAAGTTCAACTAAAGAATGTTTTTATTTATCATAGTAGATCAGCAATTAACACTGTTAGTGAAGGCTTGGTTAATTCAAGAAAGAATAAACCTAAGCAAAAAATTATTATGAAATCCACGACTTTGAATAATTTACTTATAGATTATAAAAGCAGGATAAGAAATAATATTGATTTACTCTCAATTGACATTGAAAATCATGAATTTGAAGCATTAAAAAATTTTAATTTTAAAAAAAATAAAATCAAAATAATTGTTATCGAACATTTAAACACAAAAATGAAAAAGCTGGAAACTCAAAACCAAAGTTTGGCAGATATAACTAAGTCAAAAATTTATAAACTTTTAGTGAAGAATAGATTTAAATTGATAAATTGGGTAAATTCAGATTTAATTTTTTCAAATACCTTATTAAAATTTTAATGCAGAAAATACTACTAATAATATTAATTCTTTTACCTTTACCAATTTCTGCAATGGAATTTGAGGGGAAGTTTGTCCAAGGTTCTTTTATTTTGGGTAAAGCAAAACCTAATACTCGGGTTGTAATAGATAATAGAAAAATTCGTGTTACTAATGAGGGTTTTTTTGCTTTTGGAATTGGTAGAGACCGAAAAAAAAATATTATTATTAAATATGAATATGGTGGAAAAAAAAATGTTATTGAGAAAAAAATTTTTAAAAGAGAGTATAAGATTCAAAAAATTGATGGCTTGCCGTCAAAACAAGTAACACCCCCTCCAGAAGTTTATGATCAGATAAAAAAAGATAACAAGCTTATAGGAATAGCTAGGCAAATAGACAGTGTTTTACCTTTTTTTAAAAATAAATTTATTTATCCTATAGACAAATATATAATTACAGGTGTTTATGGGAGTCAAAGAATTTTAAATGGTAAACCAAGAAGACCACATTACGGGATAGATTTTCATGCTCCTGAAGGAACACCAGTTAAGGCCATGATGGATGGGGTTGTAACATTATCAGAAAAAAATATGTATTTTACCGGAGGAACAATTATATTTGATCATGGTCATGGCATAAGTACTCTTTACATGCACATGAAAGATATAAGTGTGAGTGTTGGCGATAAAATAAAAAAAGGACAAATTGTAGGAACATTAGGAATGAGTGGCAGAGCAACTGGACCTCATTTAGATATAAGACTTAATTGGTTTGATGTAAAATTAGATCCTATGACAATATTAAAATAAATGGAATATTTAAATATAATAGAGTTAAATTTAATTGAATTTATATTTCTTTCAATAATAATTCTTATTGCATCTTTTGTAAGAGGTTTTAGTGGTTTTGGATTTTCAGCATCTAGTGTTTCGCTTTTGTCATTTATTTTACCACCTAAAGAAATCGTACCTATAATTTTAATTTTAGAAATTGTTGCAAGCTTTTTTATGATACCAAGTATTTGGAAAAAAATTAATTGGAGGTTTGTGTTATTCCTACTTATAGGTGTAATTATTGGAACTCCTTTTGGTGTGAATTTGTTGTCTTCTTTAAACCCCCAAATTATGCATTTAATAATTTCTATAACTGTTTTAATTTTCGCAATTTTACTATTAAAAGGTTATAAAAATAAAAAATTAAATCATAATTTTTCTAAATTTATTGTGGGAGGCATCGCTGGCACAGTAAATGGATTTGGAACTTTGGCTGGCTTACCAATTGCCTTATATTTGTTAATCATCGCTGCGGAACCTGCAGTCATTCGCGCTTCTTTAGCGGCATTGTTTTTCTTTACTGATGCTTACGCTTTGATTTTAGGATATTTTAATGAATTATTAAATCTGAAGATCTTTTATAGATCGATACCTCTTTTATTTTTAATTCCCATAGGTGTTTTGATAGGAACGCGTTTTTTCAAGGACAGCTCTAATGAAAATTATAAAAGATATGTTTTATATTTTTTAATAATCATATCTTTTTTTGGATTATTAAGAACAATTTTTCCTTTAATCTAATTCAAATTCAGATTGATAATTTTTCTTTAGATTTTTATCTTGATCTTCTTTTAGCATTATAAAGTTCTCACAAACTAAAACATCTAGATTGGTTCCCATAAAACATCTAAAAGCATCACTTATCGAGCATACTATTGGCTCCCCTCTTATGTTAAAAGAGGTGTTTACTAGAACTGAGCATCCAGTTAATTCATTGAATTTATTTATTAAATTATAATATTTTGGATTAGTCTCTTTATGAACTGTTTGTACTCTTGCTGAATAATCAACATGAGTAATAGCTGGAAGAGTTGATCTCTTTACATTTAATTTTTCAATACCGAAAAGTTTTTCTTGATCTGGTGTCATTTTTAATCTTAAGTTTCTTTTGACATCTGCAACTAAAAGCATGTACGGACTAGATCCATTAAACTCGAAATAATTGTTAACTTTTTCACTCAAAACTGAAGGTGCGAATGGTCTAAAGCTCTCTCTAAATTTAATTTTTAAGTTTAGTTCTTTTTGCATTTGTTCTGACCTTGCATCCGCTAGTATCGATCTACCTCCTAATGCCCTGGGGCCAAATTCCATTTTACCCTGAAACCAACCTACTGTTTTTTGATCTGCTAATAATTCTGCTACATTTTTAGTGATTTGATCGTCCTCTAATTTTTTGAAATTTGCATTTAATTTTTTGAGCTCACTCTCTACAATTTCATTGCTATATTTTGGTCCAAGATATGAGCCTTTCATTTTATCTTTATTATTAAGTTTTCTTAACTTATTTAGCTCATGATGCCAGTAACCTAAAGCTGCTCCCAAAGAACCACCGGCATCACCTGAAGCAGGTTGTATCCATATATTTTCAAAAATTCTTTTTTTTAAAATTTTTCCATTTGCAACACAATTAAGAGCAACTCCACCAGCAAGACATAGATTTTTAATTTTATATTCCTGAGAAATATTTCTTACCAATTTCAATATTACCTCCTCTATAACAGCTTGAACTGAAGCAGCAATATCCATGTGAAATTGTGTTAATAAATCTTTATCAGGTGATCTTACTGGATGACCAAATAATTTGGAAAATTTTTTATTTGTCATTGTTAAACCAGTAGCATAATTGAAATAATCCATATTTAATTTGAAAGAACCGTCACTTTTTACATCTATTAAATTATTCAAGATTTTTTCTTTGTAAATTGGTTTTCCATAGGGGGCTAATCCCATTACTTTGTATTCTCCGCTGTTTACTTTAAATCCGATATAATATGTAAATGCTGAGTATAAAAGTCCAATTGAGTGTGGAAAATGTATCTCTTTTAACATTTTAATTTTATTACCTTGTCCCAAAGCTATTGTTGTAGTTGCCCACTCCCCAACTCCATCTAAGGTTAGTATTATTGCGTCATTGAAGGGGGAAGGATAGAAAGCAGACGCTGCGTGACTAAAGTGATGCTCAGAAAATTTTATCTTATTTATGTTATTAAATTTTTTATCTAATCCTTTTAAAAGATCAAATAAAAATTTTTTTTGGAATAGTTTCTCTCTAAGCCATATAGGCATTGCTAATGCAAAAGATTTAAATCCTCTTGGAGCAAAAGCCATATAGGTTTCTAATAATCTTTCAAATTTTAAAAATGGTTTTTCAAAAAAAACTATATAATCTATTTGGTTTAAATTTAAATTCGTCTCTGACAATAGAAATTTTATTGAATTTTTAGGAAAGCGTGAATCATGTTTTTTTCTTGTAAATCTCTCCTCTTGCGCGGCTGCAACTATTTCTCCATCTTTAATTATAGAAGCAGCACTATCGTGGTAGAAGGCAGATATTCCAAGTATTGTAGGCATTAAAATATTGTATAAATAAAAGGTGCTACAGCTGTACCTTGGCTAAGTACAATTAAAGCTCCAAATAAAGCTAAAACTATTATGATGGGCAATAACCAATATTTTTTTCGCACCTTTAAAAATTCCCAAAATTCTTTAATAAAACTTATCATCAAAATTGCTTATCCATTGTGCCTATATTTTTTTCTCTCTTAATCCAATACGAGGGGCTTTTGTTATTTTTTAATTTTAATAAATCTTTACCAAATAATCTTATTAATAGACTGATTGGAGTTAAAATTACAAAATAAACAATTCCCATTATGATGGGAGCTATAATCATTCCTAAAATTTCTCCAAATTTAACCCAGACTTTATTAAGTGGATTGAGTAATCTTGAATTAATTATACCTAAAATTAAAAAAATAATAGATATAACTATAAAAATAAAATTTATATCATTGCTGTTTTTTAATGGCCACAAACCAATTATTAAAAACACAATAAAAAATAATATTCCAAAACTTCTATTACTGCTCATACAATATTAATTACCAGTTTTTTTTGTTAATACAAATTTGTTTTTATATTTACTTAATAATTGCCTAAAGGTTGCTGCTAATACTCCAAGACTGATTGCTAAAATAATGGCAAAGGATCCATAAAGTAATGGGCGTTCGTCCGAAAATTTAACAATAAATTGTGAAAAAAAGTTCAGATTTTCAAGATTTATTGTTTCTGTCGGTAGCATCTTATCAGATGAGCTGCTAAAAAAAGTGTCATAAGCGATTGCAACAGCAACCGTACATAACAACATGGCAAACAAAGTTTTTAAATGTGAACTATGTAAGTATTGACCAATTTTTTGTCCTACTTGAACACCAATAATTGAACCAAAAATTAAAGTTATTACTAAAATTAAATCTATAGATCCGTAATTAAATGAGTGTAAAACTGTTACTAAAGCACTTATAAATATTGTTACAAAGAGAGAAGTACCAGGAATTAATTTTACTGGCATTCCAATTAAATAAATCATAGCTGGTACTAATAAAAATGCACCACCAACTCCCATAAGCGCAGCCACAAATCCTACCAATAATCCTAGAAGCACCGGGGTAAATATACTTTCATACAATCTTGATTTAGGAAATCTGAGTTTTAATGGTAAGCCATGTATCCAATAATGCGTGTGTAATTTTTTTTTAATAATAATTTTTTTTCTTGCTCTATCAATCTCACTCGCACCCTCTAGCAACATTAAAGTTCCAATTATAGCTAAAAGATACATATATGATAAAGATATAATCAAACTTAATTTTCCAATATCATTAAAAAATTTAAATGTTGCAATACCTCCAAGGGTTCCAACAACACCCCCTATAATTATCATTATACCCATTTTATAATCTAAAGTATTTTTAAACCAATGTGTTAGTGATCCAGAAACTGATGTTGCTAAAATATTATTAACTTCGTTGGGAACAGCGTAAATTGGTGGGATGCCTAAAAATATTAAAAAAGGTGTCATTAAAAAACCACCACCAACTCCAAAAAGACCTGAGAGTACTCCTACAGCAAAACTTAAAAATAAAATAAAAAGTATATCTATTTTTACTTGAATAATCGGAAGATAAATTTCCATATACCTTTATCATAGGTATTCCTCTTATGAGTATTTGTCAATCTAGAGTTTAATTAACTATGCGGCTACTAAATTTAGCTTATGTTTAGATGTCATTCCGCTCAAGAAATTCCAGAGATATCTTGCTGTTAATAAGGATGCTTCCTGGGCTTTTTCTTGTTCCTCTTTCGATAAACTGTCTAACAATTTTTCACACTCTGCCCTATGAATTACATCAGCAGATTTGTGAGCTTCAAAAAATTCAAGACCTTCTTTCGAGCTTACCCCATAAAATTTTTTAAGACCTTGGATTTTAGTTTCAGCAATCTCTGGTATTTGTCTTTCATATGTGTATAGCGAGGCTAATCCTTCAGCGTATGACTTGCGAGCTTGGCAGAAAAAATTATCAATCATATCTTTTGTAAACCAATCAAGTTTTACATTTTCAATATTTTTTTCATCAGCGCCTAAAGATTTTGCGAAGTTCTTCCATAACTTTGGATGATCACCATCTTTATTTTCCTCATCTTGTAGATTTTCCAAAAGAATTCTTCTTTTTTCTAAATCTTCACAAATTGAATGTGTTGCACTTATATATCTTGGAAACGCTTTAACATGTTGATAGTATTGCTCTGCATAATCTTTGATAATCTCTCTGGTTAGCTTACCCTCATTCCAGTAAATTTGATAAAACGGATGCTTTAACAAGTGAAATTTATCTAATTTATTTCCTAAAATTTTTGAAAACATTTTAATCCTTTTGTTAATTGAATTTATAAAAAAACTCGAATAATTTAAACAAAAAAACTATCCACAATTGAAAGTTGTACAGAGGCCAATGTTCACCTTTTGATTCTCTTTTGATTCCAATTCAGACTCAAAATACAACCTCAAAGTGTTTGAGGTACCTTCTGAAGTGGTCTTTCATCAATTGGTAAATGCAATGCTGTTGCAATAAATGATAAAACTATTGCTAAATACCATGCATAATCAAAACTACCAAATTGGTCATAGAAATATCCACCGAGATAAGCCCCTAAAAATGAGCCAAATTGATGGTTTAAAAAAACAATCCCAAACAAAAGAGTTAGATTTTTCGTTCCAAATATTTGTGCAACTATTCCATTTGTTGCGGGCACTGTAGCTAACCAAAGAAGTCCAAATGCAGTACCAAACAATACAGCCGATATATTAGATGCTGGTAAAAAAATAAATAAAATTAAAGTTATTCCCCTTAAAAAGTATAAACCACTCAAAAGAATCTTTTTACTATATTTATCTCCAAGATACCCCATTACTAAAGTTCCAATTATATTAAAAAAACCAATTAAGGCTAAAATAGCCATTCCAGTCCAATCTGCTAAACCCTTGTCTTGCACATACCTTGGAACATGCGTCGCTATTAAAGTAATCTGAAAACCACACACAAAAAATCCAAGTATTAATAATCTAAATCCTTTGTGGGCAAAAGACTCTTTTAAAACTTCTTTTAAAGAGCGGTCATCTATGTGCGTTGAATTAGTATTAATCTTATTATCAGGTAATTTTACAAAAAAAGCCGGTATTAGCATAATTAAAAGTATGAATGAAAAAAATAAAAAAGAAGTTTGCCAGTCAGAAATTCTCTTAAATATATTGGCCATAATAGGAAATAAAAACATGCCAAGTCCACCACAAGCAGTTACAAAACCAGCAGCTTTAGTTCTATTTTCGTTTGGAAAATGTTTAGAAACCATTGGGGTTAAAATTGTACCTGCGGCACCTGCTAAACCTAAACCAACTAATAGACCTAAATTCATCTGTAACCAAATTCCCGAAATGAAATTGCTACTCATCAAAAACATTGCTATGGAATAAAAAATAAGTGCAGGAATAATAACTACGTAACCACCATGTTTATCAGAAATTCTTCCAAATATTGGAGTAAAAATTCCCCAAAAAATCGCATGAATAGCAATTGCTAAACCGAATTCTGTATTGCTCACTCCACTTGTATTGCTAAAATCTGTTGAATAAAGCCCGAAAGTCTGCCTGACACCCATTGTTGCGCAAACAACAAAACATGCTCCTATAAGAGTAAAAAAAGAAACCTTATTTGGAAAAAATTTTTTCATCATTTAATTCTTTTTAAGTTTTTCTTAAGATCGAAGATTAAGTCTTTTGGATCCTCTAATCCAATATGAAGCCTGACAATATATTCATCATCTTTAAATCTATAATATTTTCTTCCTTGAATATATTCATCTTTATTATTATGTCTTAGCTCCTGTAAAATAGCAAGGCTTTCAAACCCACCCCAGCTGTAGCCTATACCAAATAACTCAAGAGAGTTTACAAATTTAATTACAGATGATTTTTTTTTACTTTTGATTACTATTGAAAATAATCCAGTGGCGCCAGTGTAATATTTTTTCCAAAGTTTATAATTTTTGCTTGAGCGTTTGTAGGGATAAAGTATTTCTTTAATTTTTTTTTGATTTTTTAAAAAATTAATCACTTTTTTCGTATTTTCATAATGTTGTTTTAATCTTGTATCTAGAGTCCTCAAACCTCTTATTATAAGGTATGCTTCGTCAGCACTCATCCTATACCCAGATAATTTATAAAAGAACATAATTTTTTTATAAACTTTTTTATTTACAGCTAAAGAACCACCCATAGCATCAGAGTGACCAGAAAAATATTTAGTTGCAGAAGAAAATGACATATCAAAACCAATCTTAAGAGGTTTAAGAAATAATGGTGTCCCCCAAGTATTATCTAATAATGTAAAAATATTTCTTGATTTAGCTAATTTTACTATTCTTGATAAATCCTGAAACTCAAACGTATTGCTGCCAGGATTTTCTACTAATATCATCTTGGTCTTTTTTGAAATCTTATTTTCAAGATCATTAAAATTATCAGGATTATAAAATTTTGCTTCAATTTTGAATTCTTTAAGTAATTTTTCGGAAATTTCTTTAGTTGGACCGTAGACATTATCAGAAACAATTATTTCATCTCCAGGCCTGCATATGCTCATTAGAGCTAAAGCTATACCTCCAAAACCAGTACCAGTTAAAAAAACATGATGAGCGCTCTCTAGTTCTTTTAGTATGTTTTCTAATTCTATTGTTGTTGTGCTTCCATATCTTCCATAGCTGTAATGGCTAATTTTTTTATGAGACCTTATTTTGCGCTCATGCTGATATAATTCTTGCATTGTGTCAAAGAGAATTGTGGAAGCTCTAGTTACAGGAGGATTCGCAGATCTATTAGTCGTATCTTTTGTGGGATGCTTTAAAAATGTGTTTATGGACTTTCTCATAAAAAAAGTATAATTGGACTTTATATAAATTTTATTAATTTTAATATAAAAAAGGAGGCAAAAGTATGGGTTACCCAAAAAAACACAGAGGAAGACGAAAAATTGGTTCAAAAAAGAGAAGAGCAAGAAAAAGAAATAAAAGAAAGTAAATATTTTATATAAATGAGAGAAATAGCTCAAATAAGAGGATTGAGTTTATGGATTTTTTTCGTTCCCCTGGTAGCTATAAATCTGTGTTTGTTTATATCAATCAATTTTGATTTATTTGAAAATACTATATTTCGTGTAGATCAAATAGGAAAAACAAATTTTTCAATTCCTTACTTAGACGGAAGCTTATCTATTAGTAGAGCCTCGAGAACCTACCCTCAATATTTAGTGTTTAAGCCTTCAATGATAATAACTGGATTTTTATTAATATTTTATTGGGCAAATAATAATAAACTCATCAATAGATTAAATGGGACAAAAATTAATCATAAGTTTAAATTATTTGGAATACTTTCTGCTATTTTTTTAATTGTCCATTCTATCTTTTTAGGCATAAAGTTTGACATACAAATTTACAAGTTATTCAGAAGACTTATATTACTTTTTTTTATAATTTTTGAAATTATTGCTCAAGGTTTATTGGTTTATAGTTTTTATAAACTAAGATTTAAAATAAAACATTTGTTCAATAATTACGTTCTTTATTTGAAAATTTTTTTAGTTTTAGTGCTGTCCACTGTGGCTTTATTAAGTATTCCAATATTAGTGAAAGAAGGAAATACGCATTTTAAACACGCGCTAGAATGGAATTATTTTGTTGGTGTCGTATTATTTTATTTATTTACAAGATTTTTCTGGAAGAAGACCACTTAATTTTCTAGGCGTATGCCTAGAAAATTAGTAGTTTTGGTTCGTCGTTTTAGGCGCTACCGCCGAACCTCCCGACCAACTATTTTAGCGCTACTCAGCTGATCTTTCTGCCCTTTAAGCTTGAACCTCTCGGTTTTTCCTTAAATGGCCAGTTAAGAGTTGCCTCTTAATTAATT
>MDTB01183145.1_pt1 | contig 12505 bp, 12 predicted proteins | sample 811161 | NCBI WGS metagenome assembly MDTB01 (sample SAMN05326650, study PRJNA326480) | marine metagenome | isolation source: seawater | place: Mediterranean Sea | collected 2009 | reverse complement strand
ATTACCTTTAGATTCTAGGCCTTGTAGCTCAGTAGTAGAGCAGTACCCTGAAAAGGTATGTGTCGTAAGTGCGATTCTTACCAAGGCCACCACTAATTTTTACTGCGACCTTAATAAATTAGATTTATTATAATTTTTAATTTAAATTATTTCTATGAAATTTAAAAAACTAACCCTTACCACTTTAATCACAATTTTTTTACTCACTTCATTATTCACTACTAGCTCACATTCTGCTGGCTCAGACAGTAGTAGTGGCTCGGATACCAACAATTATATGGATCAATATAATGCTGCTAAGAATTTAATTAAAAGAGGAAAAAAATTAGAAACCAAAGGTAAAAATGAAAAAGCGATTAAATTATATACTTCTGCTTATAAAAAACTTTTAGAGGCGAATAAGATAGAAAATAGAAATCCCGATATTTTAAATTATCTAGGATTCACTTTGAGAAAAAAAGGAAATTACGATGAAGCAGAAAAATATTATTTAAAAGGTTTAGAAATAGATCCTAATCATAACGGTATAAATGAATATCTAGGTGAATTATACGTCAAAACAAATAGAATTGATTTAGCTAAAAAAAGACTGGCAATTTTAGAAAACTGCAATTGTGAAGAATTTAAAGAGCTAAAGGAAGTTATTGAAAAAAAATAACAAAAAAATTTTTAAACCACAATTAAGTCCTAAAAAAATGTTGGAGCTCGGAGTATTTGGAGGCTCTTATTTTTCAGAAAAAGACATTAAAGAATTTCCAAAAAAATGGTTTGCAAAAGCAAAATTAAGTAAAAAATTTGATGTAGAAGTAAATTTATTTAAAATTAAGTCAGGACTATCGAGAAAAGAATGGATAGACAAAGGCTGGATATTTAAAGAAGACCCTCTAGGCTGGTTTCAATGGTACTGTAGATACAAAAATGGAAGGCGAATTCCAGAAATAGATCAAATTCAGATTAAAAGATGGAAAGCGTTCGGCGATAGACATGTACCAGCCATTAAAAAAAATTGTGATGAGGGAGATATACATTGCAGAAGAAGACAAAGACAGGCAGTATTACAATGGGCCTATAACCCATTTGTTTAAATTAAATAGCTCCGCAACAGTGTTTATATTTTTTTCCAGAACCACACGGGCACTTTTCGTTTCGACCAATTTTTTGACTGAGTTTTTTATTTTCTATTTTACTTTTTTCTTCATTCTTTTCTTCGCTAACTACAATAGTTAGATTAAATAAAAATTTTATAACATCTATTTTAATTTTATTAAGCAATGCTTCAAAGAGAAGGAAAGCTTCTTTTTTGAACTCTGAAAGGGGATCTTTTTGACCATAACTTCTTAAGCCGATAACTTGACGTAACTGTTCAAGATATTGCAAATGAGATCTCCAAGTAAAGTCTATAATCTGAAGGAATATTTTCTTTTCAAGATCACTATTTTGTGTTTCTCCTATCGTTTTAACTCTCTCTTTTCTTTTTAACGAGTAGCTTTCTTGCAATTTACTAATAAAATTATTGTCACTTAGAGATGCAAATTTTAATAAAGCTTCATCGCTAAAAGCGTTACCCGTGAAATTTTTTAATGAAGTTAAATATTCTTTTTTATCATTAGACTTGTTAAATAAGTCCTTTTTTTTTAATAAAGATTTTACTTGTTCTTCAAAAAAATCATTGAGAATATTTGACACATCAATGTTCTTTAATATCTTCAACCTCTGATTAAAAATAACTTGCCTTTGATCATTCATCACATCATCAAATTTAATTAAATTTTTTCGAATATCAAAGTTACGAGACTCTACTTTTTTTTGAGCTCTTTCCATGGCTTTATTAATCCAAGGATGATCAATAGACTCGCCTTCTTTAAGACCAAGTTTTTTAAGCATACCTTCAATTTGATCTCCTCCAAAAATTCTCATTAACTCATCTTTTAAACTTATAAAAAAAACAGAACTTCCAGGATCGCCTTGTCTTCCCGCTCGACCTCGAAGTTGATTATCTATTCTTCTACTTTCGTGCCTCTCGGTTCCTAAGATAAATAATCCCCCCCTTTTTTTAACTTTTATTTCATTTTCTTTAAAAATCTCTGGATCGTTAATTTTTCCATCTATCGTAAAATTTTTGTTTCCACCTAACTTTATGTCTGTTCCTCTTCCAGCCATGTTTGTAGCAATCGTTATTGCACCAACTTTGCCAGCTTCAGCAATTATTTTTGCTTCTTGCTCATGATGTTTTGCATTCAAAACGTTGTGCTTTAAATTTTTTTCTTTTAAGAAATCAGAGATTTTTTCTGATCTATCTATGCTAGTTGTTCCTACTAACACAGGTTGACCTTGGTTATTGCACTCTACAATTTTTTTTGTGATTGCCTCATATTTTTCTTTTTCTGTTCTAAAAATCTGATCATTAAGATCTTTTCTTATCATTTGTTGATTAGTTGGGACCGAAACAACATTCAGTTTGTATATGTCATAAAATTCTTCTGCCTCTGTTAAGGCCGTACCCGTCATTCCTGATAATTTTTTATATAATCTAAAGTAATTTTGATAAGTAGTTGAGGCTAAAGTTTGATTTTCCTCTTGTATTTCAACGCTCTCTTTTGCCTCTATCGCCTGGTGAAGGCCATCAGAAAATCGTCTTCCATCTAATACTCTTCCAGTAAACTCATCTATGATTTGAACTTTAGAGTCTCTTAAAATGTAATCTGTATCTTTTTTAAATAATAAATTTGCTTTTAAAGCCTGATTAATGTGGTGTACTAAATTAAGATTATTTGGATCATAAAAATTATTATTTTTTAAAATACCTTTTTGAATTGATAGTTTTTCAATTTTATCAATACCTTTGTCAGTTAAAATAGCATTTTTATTTTTTTCATCAATTTCGTAATCAAATTTTTGTAGTTTTTGGATGAATTCATTTGATAAATTATAAAAACTACTTTTATCTTCAACTCTTCCTGAGATAATTAAAGGTGTTCTCGATTCATCTATCAAGATACTGTCGACCTCATCAACAATACAATATTGTTGGTCTCGTTGAACCATATCTGATAAATCATATTTCATGTTATCTCTTAAATAATCAAATCCAAACTCATTGTTAGTTCCGTAAGTAATATCACAAGAATAGTTTTTCTTTCTTTCTTCATCACTTAAATCCCCAGTAATACAACCAGTTGTTACACCTAAAAAATTAAATACTTTTCCCATCCATGAGGAGTCTCTTTTAGCCAGGTAATCATTTACAGTTACTATATGGACTCCTTTGTTATTAAGTGAATTTAAATAAGCTGGTAGAGTCGCAACTAAAGTTTTTCCTTCACCAGTTTTCATCTCAGCTATTTTTCCTTGATGAAGTATTATCCCGCCTGCTAATTGAACATCATAATGTCTTTCTCCAAGAATTCTTCGTGCCGCCTCTCTTACCAACGCGAAGCTTTCTGGAAGAATTTGTTCGAGGCTTTTTCCACTATTTAAAGTCTTTTTAAATTCGTATGTTTTTTCTTTAAATTCATTTTCTTTTAGATTTTTAAATTGTTGCTCGTTTTTGTTAATGGCCTCAATTAAAGGCTTAATTTTATCTAATTCTTGTTGATTACCGCTTTTAAATATCTTACTAAATGTTCTTGTAAATAAATTCATTATATTTCTATATATGTATTTATAGCTTAAATTAAATAGTAATTATGACAATAAACTTAAAAAACTTCCTAAAAGACAAAAACAAGTTATCAAAAATGGGGGACTTCCAAGATTTAAAGCCAATTGATGGATTGCAAGTCTCATCCGTTTCAGCTGATTTGTATAAAAATGGGAGAGATGATTTAACGTTATTTTATTTTAAAGATGGAGCTAATTACGCGTCAGTAAACACAACTAACAGTATTACTTCAGAAACTATAAATTGGAATCAAAAAACTAATAAAAAATATATTAAGGGAATTTTAATAAACACAAAAAATGCCAATACTTTTACTGGAAAGCAAGGAATAGAGGGAATCGACTTAATTGCAAAAAATTTATCTAGAATTTTAACTATAAGAGAGTCCAAGTCAAAAGAAGGAATTACTGAAACCGTCAAAATTAAAGACCTAATGTTTGCTTCGACAGGAGTAATAGGAGAAGAATTTCCATCTCAAAAAATAACAGACAGTCTTCAAGAATTAGTTGATAAACTTAGAGACGACCAAACAAAACTAGTTTGGCTTAAAGTAGCTTCAGCAATAATGACGACTGATACTAAGCCAAAACTCGCTTACGAAGAATTTACTTCAGGAAATCAAATTATAAAAGTAGGAGGAGTAGCTAAAGGATCAGGAATGATAGCTCCTAACCTTGCTACAATGTTAGCTTTTATTTTTACTGACGCAGATATACCATCAAATCTTTTAAAACAATTATTAAAAAAAGCAGTTTCAAATAGCTTTAATGCTATTACAGTAGATAGCGACAAATCAACCAATGATATGGTTTGTATATTTTCTACTAGAAAAAATAAAATTGGCCATAACAAAAGTTTGCATGATCCAGTTATACAAAAATTTGATAAAGCTTTAAAAAAAGTTTGTCTTAACTTATCAAAACAAATAGTGATAGATGGAGAAGGAGCTAAAAAATTTGTTACAGTAAGAGTTATTAATTCTAAAACCTTAGGTAGCGCAAAATTAATTGCTTTCTCAATTGCTAATTCACCACTTTTTAAAACTGCGATAGCAGGAGAGGACCCCAACTGGGGGAGAATTATCATGGGCATAGGTAAGTCAGGAGAAAAAATTGATAAAGAAAAATTAATAATAAAACTTGGAAATTTAACGGTCGCAGAGAAAGGAAAAATTTCAAATCAATTTGATGAAAAAAAACTTAAGGAATATATGAAGTGGGACGCAATAGATATTGAGGTAAATTTAAATTTAGGCAACGAAACTTTCGAGTGTTATACCTGTGATTTTACTCATGAATATATAGATATTAACTCTGACTACAGAAATCCTACTTGAAAACTAAGTAAAGATTATTAAATATAAGATAATGATTAAATATAATTTAAAATGTGAAAATAAACACGAATTTGAGAGTTGGTTTTCAGACTCAAAAGAGTTTGAAAAACTAAAAAAAAAAAAATTGCTTGAATGTATTTATTGTAATTCTAAGAGTGTAGAAAAGTCAATTATGTCTCCTAGAGTAGTAAATTCAAAAGAAAGTTTTTCATATGATCGAAATAAAGAGAAAGAATTAAAAAAATTAAAAGGTGATTTAAAAAAACTTAGAAAATTTGTAGAAAAAAACTTTGAATTTGTAGGTGATAATTTTGCTAAAAAAGTTAGAGAAGTATATTATGACCAAAGCAGAAAAAAAAATATTTATGGCACCACGACAAACAAAGAAAGAGATGAGTTGTTAGATGAAGGAATAGATCTAGTCAGCGTGCCCTGGGTAGAAGAAGAAAATTAATTTTTATTTCCAACAATAATATAGTTTACTGATAAATTATCGGTTCTTCGCCATTTATCTGATATTAAATTATAGTCTAATCCCTTTATATCTTTAATTGAAAATTTTAGATCTACTAGTTTTTTTTCTAATTCCTCCGGTTTTAAAAACTTGTTCCAATCGTGGGTACCAATTGGTAACCATCTTAAAACATATTCTGCACCCACAATCGCTTTAATATAAGAAGTCATTGTTCTATTTATAGTAGCAGTAAACATGAGACCATTTTTTTTTAATAATTTTTCACAAGACTCTAAATATAAATTTAGATTGTCAACATGCTCAACTACCTCCAAATTAAGAATTATATCAAATTTTAGATCATCTTTAATTTCTTCTGGAGATTTATTTTGATATTCGATTTTTAAATTATTTTTTTTTGCATGCATTTGTGCTATTTTGATATTTTTTTCAGATGCATCAATCCCTGTTACTTTAGCTCCCAATCTAGACATTGGTTCGCTCATTAAACCTCCACCACATCCAATGTCTAAAATTTTTAAGTTGTTAAGTGGAAGTTTTTTTAATCTATCCAAATTAAAGTGAGCTGATGTAATATCTAATATATATTCAATTCTAGCAGGGTTAAATTTGTGAAGAGGTTTAAATTTTCCATTAGGATTCCACCATTCATCTGCAATTTTTGAAAACTTTTGAATTTCTTCTCTATTTATTGTAGTCATTATTCTCTTATAAATGTGTTTTAATTATCTATATTGATACTATATTAAAATTTAATAATGGCAAAAAAAGTTTTAAAGTTTGGAGGAACATCAGTAGGGTCAATCGATAGGATTGTACATGCGGCAAATATTGTTAAAAAAGAACATTTAAAAGGAAATAAAATAATAGTTGTGGTTTCGGCGATGTCAGGTAAAACCAACGAACTAATTGAACAATCTTACTTAGTTTCAAAAAATTTTAATAAAAGAGAACTAGATGTTCTCTTGGCTTCTGGTGAGCAAGTTACAAGCGCTTTAATTTCTGGGGCCTTAAATGAAATTGGAGTAAAATCTAAGTCTTGGATGAATTGGCAAATTCCAATTTTGACAGAAGGAGATCACACAAACTCTAGAATTATAAATATGAATATTTCTAAAATTGACGAATATTTATTAAGTGGAGGTGTGGCGGTAATACCTGGGTTTCAAGGAATATCAAAAAATGGAGAAATTACCACTATCGGTAGAGGCGGTTCCGATGCTACTGCAGTCGCAATAGCAAAAATATTTAACAGTGACACTTGTGAGATTTATACGGATGTAGATGGAGTTCATTCAACAGACCCAAACAAAATACCAATGGCAAAAAAAATTGAAAAAATTTCTTATGACGAGATGTTAGAACTTTCATCTCTTGGTGCTAAGATAATGCAGTCCTCAGCAGTTCAAACAGCCATGATGTATAATATACCTCTACAGGTAAGGTCTACTTTTACCGATAGAGAAGGAACTGAAATTTTTAATAAAGATAGTATTGATTACAGCAAAGTTGTAACAGGAGTCGCTTATTCAAAAGATGACGCAAAAATAACTCTTATTGGAGTTGAAGACAAACCAGGAGTTGCTGCAGATATTTTTGAACCTCTTAGCAAAGACCAAGTAAATGTCGATATGGTAATTCAGAATATTTCTTCGGATGGGAAAAAAACAGACTTAACTTTTACTATTAAAAGAGAAGAGCTTAAAAAAAGTCTTGATATTCTAGAAAATAACAAAAGAATTAAATTTAAAAACTTAACTCATAATGATAAAGTTGCTAAGATATCAATCGTAGGTGCAGGTATGGTAACAACCCCTGGTGTCACATATAATATGTTTAGAGCTTTAGCTGAAGAGAAAATTAATATATTGGCAATTTCTACCTCAGAAATTAAAATTTCTGTTATTATAAATGAAAGTGATACAATTAAAGCAGTAAAAAAATTGCATAATATTTTTGATTTAGACTAATAAAAAATGGAAATAAGACCCCATAGAATTATTAAAAGAAAAAAAACCCGCCAAATTAATGTGGGCAGTGTATTTGTAGGAGGAAATTCAGAAATAAGTGTTCAATCTATGACAAATACACTTACAACAAATACAAAAGCAACTGTTAAACAAATCAAAGATTTAGAGGAGGCAGGTGCAGATATAGTTAGAGTATCCTGTCCGGACCAAGAGTCTTCGAAAAATTTAAGAAATATAGTAAAAGAAGTTTCAGCCCCAATAGTCGCAGATATTCATTATCATTATAAACGAGCTATAGAGGCAGCTGAAAGTGGAGCTAGCTGCTTAAGAATTAACCCAGGCAATATTGGATCTAAAGAGAGAATTTTGGAAGTTGTAAAATCTGCAAAGGATAATAATTGTTCAATAAGAGTGGGTGTAAACGCAGGATCTTTGGATCAAACTATTTTAGAGAAATACAAAGAACCATGCCCAGAAGCGCTAGTTGAAAGTGCAATGTATAACGTAAAGCTACTAGAGGATAACGATTTTTTTAATTTTAAATTAAGCGTTAAGTCTTCAGATGTTTTTTTAGCGATAAAATCTTACGAAAAACTTTCAGAAATTTGTAATTATCCTCTGCATTTAGGAATAACTGAGGCAGGAAGTTTATTTTCAGGAAGTATAAAATCTTCAATAGGAATAGGACAATTATTAATGAAAGGAATAGGAGATACTATCAGAGTTTCTCTTTCAGACGATCCTGTTCACGAAGTTAAAGCTGGATATGAAATATTAAAATCTTTGAATATAAGATCTAGAGGAGTGAAGATTATTTCATGCCCTTCATGTGCTAGACAAGCTTTTCCAGTTATTGAAACTGTTAAAAAATTAGAAAAAAAACTTTCCCACATAAAGGAACCCGTAACTCTATCTATTATAGGGTGTGTAGTAAACGGACCAGGCGAAGCGGCACAAACAGAAATAGGATTAACAGGCGGAGGAAAAGATAACAACTTACTTTACCTTTCAGGACTACCACATAAAAAAGTTGCTAATGAAGATATAATCCAAAAAGTTGTAGACTTAGTAGAAAACAAAGTTAAAGAAAAACACTTATAACAAATGATCCCAAAAGATAAAATTGAGGCAATTATTGCTAAACATATAGATATTGAAAAAGAGCTTTCTTCATCAAAAATTGATCCAAAAATCTATGCTAAAAAATCTAAAGAATATTCAGAATTATCTGGAGTAATTTCTACAGCAAAAAATTATTTAAATTATGACGATGAAAAAAAAAATTAGAGATTCTAATAAACGAATCATCAGGTGATAGTGAAATGTTAAATTTGGCCAAAAAAGAACTTATAAATTTGAATAAACAATATTCCATTAACGAAGATGCATTAAAAATATTTCTATTGCCTAAAGACAGTGATGATCAAAAGGATGCAATTGTAGAAATTAGAGCTGGGACTGGAGGCCTAGAAGCCACACTTTTTTGCTCTGATCTTTTCAAAATGTATGAGAAAGTTTGTTCAAAAAAAAAATGGAAGATGGAAATTATAAGTATCTCTAAGAGTGATGCGGGAGGTTTTAAAGAAGTAATTTTTTCAGTATCTGGGGATAATATTTATTCATATTTAAAGTATGAATCTGGTGTTCATAGAGTTCAAAGAGTTCCAGAAACAGAAACCCAAGGAAGAGTTCACACCTCAGCCTCAACTGTTGCGGTATTGCCGGAGGCAGAAGATGTTGATATTGAAATAAAAGACTCCGATTTAAGAGTTGATGTATTCAGATCGGGTGGACCAGGAGGCCAATCTGTAAATACCACAGATAGTGCAGTCAGAATAACTCATTTACCTTCCGGGGTAGTAGTTAGCCAACAAGATGAAAAATCTCAACATAAGAATAAAGCTAAAGCTTTAAAAATACTTAGGGCAAGAGTTTATGAGGCAGAAAAAAGAAAAAAAGATCAGGAACGTTCAAAAAATAGAAAGAGTCAAATTGGAAGTGGAGATAGATCTGAAAGAATAAGAACATATAATTTTCCTCAAGGAAGAGTTACAGACCATAGAATTAATATGACACTTCATAAACTTGAAGAATTTTTAAATGGAGAAATTCACGAAGAGATAAATCAAGCATTAAGACTAAAAGAACAAGATCTAAAACTAAAGGAACTGAATTAATATGTTAGCTAAAGAACTTATTCAATTGGGATCGTCAGTTTTAAAACAAAATAATATAATATCACATCAAATTGATGCAGAGTTAATTCTAGGAAATATTTTGCAGAAAAAAAGAGAGGATCTTATTATCTCATCTAGAATTGAACTTACAAAAGAGGAAATACAAAAATTTAATAGTAACTTAATTAGAAGAATTAAAAAAGAACCTATCGCTTATATATTAAATAGAAGAGAATTTTGGAAAGATAATTTTTTTGTAGACAAAAATGCACTTATACCTAGGCCTGAAACAGAACTTTTGATTGAAAAAATATCAAAATATTTTAAAAATTCATCTCCATTTATTTTAGACGTAGGCACTGGCTCTGGGTGTATTGTTATTTCATTATTAAAAGAAATAAAATCTGCAAGAGCTATTGCAATAGATATATCCCCTAAAGCTCTAAAAATTGCTCTTAGAAATGCTGTAAAAATAGGAGTAAAAAAAAGAATTAAATTTTTATCTAGATCAATCGATCAAAAATTAAGTGGCAAATTTGATATTATAGTTAGCAATCCACCTTATATTCAAAGAAATGAATTAGTACACCTAGCTAAGGATATCAGAAATTATGAGCCGAAGATTGCCTTAGATGGAGGAAATGATGGGCTTGACGTAATTAAAAAAGTTATCTACAAAGCTAAATATATCTTAAAGATTAATGGTATGCTTGCTTTAGAAATTGGGAATAAGCAACATAAAAAAGTTTCACAAATTTTGGAAAAAGAAAATTTTAGAGTGGTAAATTTGATAAAAGATTACAAAAGTAACGTTAGATGCATTATTTCAAAACTAAAACATTAATCATTTTTTAATTATGATCGATTATAATGAATAATCACAAAAGAAGAAGCTACAGACCCAGACAACAAAAAAATGGATTTAGAAGAAGAAATAACTCTTCTAGTCAAAATCATAACGGCCACTTTGTTACAAATGGCAATAATAATTTTAATAGAAATCCATCTATGACTAATCCTTTTAGTGTGGAAAAAACCATACAAAAATTTAAACAACTAGCTAAAGATGCCCAAAGCAGCGGAGACCCGGTGCTAGTAGAAAATTATTTACAGCACGCTGACCATTACTCAAGAAGATTAGCTGAATTAAATTCAAAATCACAAGAAGCTAGCCAGTCTAACGATAAATCAAAAATTTCAAATAACTCTGATATAGTTAATGTTGAAAAACCCGAAGGCAATAATTAATTATTAGATCTTAATTCGTTAAGTTGTAAATCAATTTTAATTCTGTGTATTTCAAACTCTTTTCTTTCTTCTCCCTTTAATATTTTACCAGATGGTAATTTTAAAGTTCTAGAGTTTACTTTCTTTTTATTTACATGAACTTCGTAATGAAGATGCGGACCTGTAGACATTCCAGTTGAACCTACGTAACCGATAGTTTGACCTTGAGTAACCATTTTTCCTTCTTTAATACCTCTAGCAAAACCTTGTAAGTGTGCATAAACAGTTTCATAGATCGAATTATGTCTTATCTTTACACAATTTCCACCACCGCCACACCATCTTGCTCTTATAACTTTTCCAGAACCCGAAGCCATTACCGGAGTACCCATTGGTGCTGCAAAGTCTGTTCCTGTGTGTAATTTATTAAAACCTAAGATCGGATGTTTTCTCATTCCGAAAGTAGAAGATAGTCTCGCTCCATTAATAGGAGTTTTCATTAATGATTTTACTATACTCCTTCCATTTATATCATAAAAACCAGAATCATTTTTAAACTTAAAGTTATAAAGATTAATTTCTTTTCCGTTTACATTCATAGATGCATAAATAATTTTACCAGTGTCCCTTACATTATTTTTATCATCTAAAAATTTTTCGTAATATATTTGAAAGCCATCTCCTTTTCTTAAATCTCTTTGAAAATCAACTTCAAATCCATATATTCTAGCAAATTCTATTATGACATTAGGCTCAACACCCGATTTGATTGCTGCACTATATAAATTGTTGCTTATAGTATTGCTTACAATGACTTCTTTTCTTTTTAGCTTAAGTATTTTCTTTTTTATATTAAAACTATCTTTATTTTTAATAATTCTCACACTCAACGTATTTGATAAAGGATAATTTATGTCTACGATATTATTATTTAAATTTTTCTTATCTTTTTTTAATATTATTGAAATTGTTCTCCCTGGGTAAATATTTGTAAGTTTTTTTTCTTTTAATTCTTCAATAATCATTCTCACTTCTTTATTGTCAATATTGAATTTTTTAAAGATAGAATTTATACTATCGTTATTTTCAATTACATAATCGTATTTTTTATATGGGGTTTTTAAATTATCCGAGAATTTTTGCTTAATTTCAAAGAGATTTTTATTTTTTTTCTTTGTAATTTGATTATTTTTTTCAGTTTCAACATAAAAATTTTTTTGGCTCAAATTTAGAGTATTAAAGCCAAAAACTATTAATAAAAAAATTAAGCAGATAATAACTTTTCTTATATCAATAATTACATTCTCGTAGCTGTTATATTGCGATGGTTTTCCACTAAAAAAATCTGAAAAAGGCAGTTTAATCGTCATAGTTGTTTTCTATAAAAAAAGTCTAAATTTTGCAATGTATTAGCTAATAAAAACCTTAAATTTACTACCTTTTTAAGCCAATATACGCCTTGCTTTTTCATAGTTTTGTAATATAACGGGCCCTCACCTCAAAGTAAAAATAACTAATCATTACTAGAGGTGTGTTTTCAGATTTCTCATTGAAATCTTAGCTATTTTAAATTGTAAATTTAAGAAGAGAAGTGTGGACGGCTAGGTTAATAAAGAAATTGTCGTACACGCTTTAACGAAAATAACTTTAAATTACCTT
>MDTB01116585.1_pt1 | contig 12505 bp, 14 predicted proteins | sample 811161 | NCBI WGS metagenome assembly MDTB01 (sample SAMN05326650, study PRJNA326480) | marine metagenome | isolation source: seawater | place: Mediterranean Sea | collected 2009 | reverse complement strand
GTTCAGATGGGGATACTGATATTTTAGGAAGACTCTCTCCCGGCTCTAATTCTTCAGCTATTTTCGTTATCTTATAATCGCTACAGCCAAAAAGTAACAGCAAAAAAAATATGAAAATTAATTTTAATTTTCTGGCCAAGGAAAGCACGCCAACCTCCGTCTAAATGAATGCGAAGATATTAACATGTTTTTATAGATTTATTTTTAAAAATATAGTAAAATATTACATTTCTTCTGAAACTAGAGAAAATGAATCTATTAAATTTAGTATTTCATCTAAAATTTTAATTTTGTAATCAAGAGAGCCGTCTTTATTTTTAACTTCCAAATCTCTTATAGTATCGATTAGAACGAGTCTTTGCTCATTCAAACCTTCTCCTTCTAACACTATCTTTATGCTTGAAGATAAACTCTGCGCTGTTATCTCTACTTCATGCACGCTATTCCTCTTTCGTATAAGAATCTAGTATTTTTTCAACGTGCATGTCTAGAAAGTCAAAATCTTCCTTCAAGTCTTCATCTATTGCTTCTGATATTTTTCCAGCACAAGAGGATATGTTTCTAGCAAGCTTAGCTGACTCTAGCACATCCTCCTCCGAAGCGCCCGACTCCGATTCCAAAACTTTTTTTTCAAGAGCCAATAGCGAATCTGTATCTTCAATTGCTTTTAACACATCTTCCTTAGGTAGTTGACTTGATTCTTTTTCAATTATTTTAGAAAAAGCTTTTTGAGCTCCGGAGCACATGTGGAAATTTTTTGTAGAGTATCCCTCGTATTGAATTTCCCGCCCGCTCTCTTCATTCGACTGATCAGTATCGGAATCCTTTTTAGGATCGGAATCTTCTTTTTCACCATCTGCACCTAATTCTTTCGACAACTCAGAAACTATTTTAGTAACAGTATCAAGCATGTCGGCTTCTTTGTGCAAACCCAGACTGTCCATTCTATTGGATAGGGTAATTATATCTTTTAGTATCTCTTTCATTTGTTCCTCTTTTTTCTTAAAATATTAATAAAATTATGCGTCAAAGTATATAAAGGGAGAGTTCTCAGTCTTTCTGAAACCCAGGTTGTCCATGTGAACATCCCTCTGCCCCTTTGCAAGTTTGTCCATTGTTAGGTATATCAAGTCCTTCACCCACTCGTCCCTTAAGCCTAATAGGTCCTTAACTATTTTGTAATCTCCCACGGGTATTGTTGATGAGTGCCAGCCTGATTTTATTTGAATATGCAGGTCATTAGACCACTCTTCTATAGCACTCTTTCCTCTTAACTGAGAGTACTCATGCAGATCTTCTGGTAGTAAAAGCGCTCTAGACTCCCTGTCAAAGTGGTCCTTTGTAATTCTAATCGTTAAGTTTATAACTGTTTGGATATAGAAATTTATTAGCTTGTCCACAGGGTTTTCCCCGGACTGAACCACTGCTCTTATAGAGGAGCCATAGTAGCGCTCAAACCAATCTGGAAAGCCAAACTCCCCTACCTTTCCGGATTTCTGAAAACTTTCTCTTAACCAAATAGGAAGTTGAAAAGAAGTCTCAGGACCCTCTAAGGTCTCGAAGGTATCAACATACTTTCTCGCTCTGTCATCAACTGTTTCTAGTTTTTCTAAAATAACATAAGACGGCCAATAAGTTGGCTCCATACCCTGTCTCATATCCCACCTTACAAATCTTTTTTGCCTTGGTATCCCTATCACATGAGGCTCCAAACCTCTAAGTTCGGGATCAATAGGTTCATCTAGTGTTCCAAAGTCATAAACCATTACCTCATAAGATGCCTTTGCTCTTTCCTCTTTTTCTTTTGAAAAAAGCATATCATGTATGTTTTGATATTTATCTAATTCATTTTTCATATTGTTATCAAATATCTTTAATACAGTTCCGTTTTCTAAAAGCCAGGCATCTCCCACTGCTCCTGATCCAATGTACCTATCTATTTTAACATTTTGTAAAAATTCATTTGCCTCTATTAGGCCCTCTACATATCCTGGGTATCTTTCTTCCATCCCTAAAAGATTTTTTCCCTGAAGAAAAAAATCAGCATTGACCATAGCGCTAGCCATTTTTTTAAAAAGTCTAGATATTCTGCAAGCCCTGATTATTTTCTTTTTAATAGTCATTACACAACCATTCCTGATATCTGATCAACATAATGTTGAGCCACTGTTCTTGGAAGGTGTACTCCATATCTAGTATCTGGATCTTCATAATTAGAATTATAGTATCCAGGCTTTCCATCGGTAACGATATATTTGAAAGGATCTAAAAATATAGCACCAGCGCCTCGAATTGTTTCATTTCTAGAGGATCTGTTCTCTACACTGTTATTGCCAGAGTTATAATTAGGGTGATCAATAGCGCCAGGAGGGGGCCCGGAAAAATATATTCTAGACTGAGGGCTTATATCTCTAATCTTAGAAACAAGCGTTGATGCCCCATTCGCATTATTGCCGCCAAGAGATATAAAGACAACGGCTGGCATTGCTCTATAAAGTTCAAGCTTTGATTCCTCATACCAAAGAGACGGACCAGAGCCGTTTTTGAAATCTACTTTGACATCTGAAAATTTTGATCTCAAGTTTTCAGCTATAGCTTCTCCAAGGCTTCCTCCGACTTGGCTGTCTCCAATCACTAAGGCTAGATTTTCGTTTACAGACGAATTCTCAGAGAGAAGGTCTTGGTAGTCGGAGACGACCTTGTTGGCATAGCCAGATATACTAGAATAGGCTACCCCGCTTTTTTTACCAACCTGCTTGTGGGTGCTCGTTGCCGCAGGGGTTCCAACCCGCCCCTTTCCTGCATACCAAGAGACCGCGACATCATACCAGATATCGTCAGGGTCTCTATCCGGGACCAACTCTCCTTTCCATTTAGTTCTGTTTTTGAAATAATCATAGTAGTATGTCATTTTAAACTGAACTATTTTTGTTTGATTTTCTCTTTTTTTCCAATCAGATATGGGTGAAATTTCTTCCGTTCCTGGGCCGAAAAGCTCTCTGCACATTAGGGATGAATCACCATCGCAATCTCTAATTTGTCTGTTATATTGTTTGGCCCACCTCGGTCCATTCTCGGGTAAAATTTGCCACCGTCCAAAAGCCCCAGTGTCTATATTGGCTATAGTCCATGACTTTTCTGCAGCAGCTTCATTTCTGGTATAACTAGATTCTTTTGAGCCTATGGCTTCCATGAAGGAGCCCAGCTGAGCTCCATAAGAACTTGAAGACGATGTCTTTCTGGCAACATCACTTGGCTTCTCTGACTTTTCAATAAACTCTCTTAGTCTTTTGTTGGGATCCCCATCATTATCCCACTGACCTCCAAAATGCTTTGTGTACTCAAGAGCCTCTTCGTAAGTTACACTTGGATCAACCTCTAGACGCCACCTTGCAGCAATAGCTCCAGTTCTATCGACACCATGCGTGCAATGAATTAGCGTTCCCCCGCTTTCCAACTCTCTCTTTATTTCAGACCATTTTGAATCAGAGGGTCCTCTCGATCCTAAATATATTGTTATGTATTTTAAATCTAGCTTCTCCGCCCATAGTGGCTCGCAAGGTTTAGACCTACCCTCGCAAGGTATGCAGTCTGGTCCGGGAGTCCCACCTATTTCTGGATCAATCGGTATGCCCTTCGGAGTACAGGGAGGGTTAATGGGGAAGGAGATGTCCGGACCTTGGCCGTCTAAAGAGTCTTTTGCTAAATTTATAACAGTCTTTATATTATGTCTTTCTTTCAATAACTTTAGCTGATTATAGCTTCCTATTTTTCCAGACCTATAATTATTGTTACCAGGTATGGAGGTAAACCTATCTGGTTCTGTATTTTCGGAATCATAATCTGGATTGGCGCTTCTTCTTCCCCCCGAGTAGACATAAGGGTTATTAGAAATGTAATCCCGTGGAGCATTAAAATTTTGATTAGCCTCCCCATCTGTAGAATCTCCGTCAGGTGTTTCGGAAGAGCCAGAAGGCGGAGATGCCGAGGCTTCATATGAACTCATCTCACCGTCAGATTGAGCGCTCTCCTCTGATAGCTGCCTAAGTCTCTCTAAGAACTCGAAATAAGACTCTTTTTCAGGGTAAAACATATAGGGGTTTTCCCCAGAAAGACTAGCGCTCTTTTTTAGTATATTCGTCAAACTAAGGGCTTCCTTCTTTAGGCCCATTTTTGACAACTCTGTAGCTAGTTTTAATATTCTATGTAAACTTTTAATATTCATACTTAATTTCTTAATATTAGTACCACTTGATTTCTTTAAACTGCCAAAGATCCTTGAAGAAAGATTCTATCTCTTTAGCATCACTATCCAAATATTTTCCATCGGGTGCCAGTATGATTTTATCATTTCCTACTGGTGGCTTCTTTTTACCATTAGTATTTTCTTCCCAATCTGCTTCACTGTCATTAACAGGGGCAAGGCCCACTGGAATAAGATCGTTTTTGTCTGCGGTTATGGTTTTTCCATACTTTCCAGATGCACTTGGAACTATGATTATATCCCAACCCATATCATCGGCTGGGTTTATCAGCTCAGAGTATTCACCATAGTCAAAGGGAAGTTTTAGTTTTTTATTTCCACCAAACTTCTTGTAAGAGCCCATGGGGTTATCCAAAAAGATAAGTTGAGCCTTATCTTCGTTTATTAAATCTATTAACTCATCTAAGCTTTCTATATCGTAACTTTCCGTCTGACCTTGAGCTGTTTTCTTTATTTTTTTTTTAAAATTAAAATTTTCTGCAGAAGATATTTTTAATAATCTATATAGCATCATATACCTGCTGTCCTTTTCCATGAATATCTTGTTTGGTTCATAAATATAGACATAAGAATCCGTACCATCCTCTAGTTTAACGGACTTTCTCTTATAATCCTTTAGCATTTTTGAATCTAAATTTAAAATATCATAATATCTAACTTTATAGATATCCCCATCGATTAGATCTTTTTCGCCTGCCTCTGTTATTCCTACGACATCACCTGATGTCTGCCTGTATCCTGGAAGCTTGGCTGTGCCCAAATATTCAGAATCAATGTCAGATATAAAATCTTCATTGCCATCTTTATCTTTTATTCCCCTATAAAGAAAGAGTGTTCGAAGACCAGATGAAATACTTTTTCTTTTTTTCGGCCTCGTTAAAGTTATATCCCTACCCATTTAAATTCCTATGACCTGCAAGCCATTTTTGCAAATACCTGCAAGCCTGCCTAGAGTTGTAATCATTATTATACTCTCTCTTCACATCCTCTATTGCTATAGAGATTAACCTACTTAATTTTAAAAGCTCTTTGCTTCTTTTTCTAGGATTTTCTATACTTAAAGCTTTCTTCCATGTTAAATCAAGCTCCCTTACAAGGTCCATAACTTCTTTTCGTGATGATAAACGATTTATGTCTATTTTTTTCATAAAAGAAATCCAAAAAAAATTAAATATTTGTACATATCATTAATTTATTAATAGTCATAATTAAATTTTAATTAACTTAATATGGGGGATGCGTACAACATATGGTACATTGCTAATAAAAAATATTGCTTAGAGGTGCTGATGTTTAAAGGTAAGCAGATTAGAGGTTTTTACGGATCAGAAATTTCTTATGAATACTTTTTAGAAAAAATGAAAGAGTACAACTCAGAGGGTTTCGATGCATACATAGGGACTGACTCCCAGGTTATAAAAGGGAAGGTATCTGTAGTGACATGTGTTTGTTTATACAAATTCGGAGCAAAGAAAAACGAAATATTTTATGTAAAGGAAAGAATACCTTCCGAAAGACTTCCAACTCTTAGATCCAGAATGCTTCACGAGGCCTACAAAAGCCTTGAGTTAGCAATAGAGGTCGACCCACTAATAGATGGAAAGCTAACTGTACATTTAGATATTGGAACAGATCCAAAACGCTGCAAAACAGCAAGGTTTCAAAAGGAGTTGCAAGTATTGGTTAGATCTCAAGGGTATGGCTGTGAAGTAAAACCTTACAGTTGGGCTAGTAGTTCAATAGCAGACATGTTTACCAAAACATAGGTTATTCAGAGTGGTACCTATTTTTTACGCCTATTGCACAGCGAACCTTTGAAACATCATAGCCGGACAGGCCGTCCTCTAACGTAACGCCTATTGAATTTATATAATCTTCAAAGGTTATCGAATCCCTACTAACCGCCCTACAGGTTCCATAACTGTCTGATGGAACTATAAAGTCTCCCTCTTTTGTGTCTCCACTTATTTTTACAAAAACCTGTCCAATAAACGAAAGCACGGCTCCTGGCTGCCCAGAATAACCTCTTCCACCCGGCGAGTTTCCAGTAATTATGGAGCGTTCTGTTACTACCATAGGAAGGCCTGGAGGTTTTGGATTTATTAGTCCATTTTTTACAAATACAACCGTACCTTCTTCTATCCCAACCAGCCTTTTGTCTGGAATATTCTTCGTGTTAGGCCAATCATTTATGTTGGCAACAGGAAGCCACTCTCCATAGTCGGAGCCAGCACCCATTAAAATAATATTTCCTGCAGTCTCAGTAGTTCCCCATAGAGAAGTCTGGGAGCCCGTAGAGCCCTCTATTGACCCCATTGTGTCGCCATTGCCATCTTGAAATTGAATAAAGTTGTTTGATGACCCAACACTGGTAGAGGTAGTAGATCCCGTTCTCAAGGCTAGCACGTCTGCATTGCTGCCGGTTGAAGTATTGTCAATCATAGCGATATAGGAAGAGGACTGGGTGCCAGACACATGAAGATCGTAATCTGGGTCGTTAGTTCCTATCCCAATTCCGCCTGCATGCGTATCTGTGGTGGAGCCAACAACCATTCTTGTCGTGCCTCCATCATCTCTAAGTTGAAGATCTCCGTCATCAAGAATGGCGATCCTAATAGCGCCTCCGCCGTCACGAATATTCCCTCCGTTTCCAGAGCTGCCCATATAAAGATTGCCAGATCCTGTTCCACTATCTGATATCCTAACTTGGTTCATGTAGAGATTTACACTGTCATCTGTGTCTGAGTTGCTTGTTATTTCAAGGTCTGTACCTGATGTGCAGCCAAGGCTGACATAGTTGGTAGTATGAGCTAGCCTAAGTTGCTCACTTGAAGCCTCCGCCACATGCAACCTAGCTCCTGGGGCTGTAGTTCCTATCCCCACTTCTCCTGCCGTGTCTATACGCATCTTTTCTGTAAATGTAGAGCCGTCGTACGTACCAAGTGTAAAACTATCAGTCGCGGAATAGCCTATGGACCCCTCTGAGTCTGAGACGCTAGAAAGATGTATAGCGGGGATGTCAATTGGATTATTTAGGTGCATAAGGGCAGTTGGAGATGTGGTGTTTACTCCAATTTTACCGGTGGAGTCAAGGGTCATCCTTGCGGAATTATTGGTTAAAAACCTAACATCGTGTGTGCTGGTGGTTCCAAGTTGAACTCCCGAATAGGTGCCGCTGTTTCTGCACTGTAGAACTGACTGAACATTGCCGCTATTGGCATTAGAGATAAGCTCAATCCTTGCAAATTCTTCTACGGAGCTAGACGGGGTGCTTCCGTAGGTTCCATGCTCACCTATTCTTATATACTTTCCGTAAACATGCAGACCTCGATTGGGGGTATTTGTATTTATACCCACGTTTTGACTCGAATCAATAGTCATAGCTTGAACACCGTTAGCTGTTTGAAAAACAATAGCCCCATTCGCAGTTGCTGTTCCCAGCCACACCTCGGGCCCACCGGTTATGTTTCCACTTGCAGAATTGTTATAAAGAATTCTTCCAGCATGAGTGTCCGCAGGAGACCCCATTACAAATCCAGACCAAGTACCATCCGTACTAATCGCGGTTACCCCTGGATATGCAGATCCCTCAACAACTAAGTTGTTATAGGCCTGGTTCATAGAATACGATCCCGCTGACCCTTCAGATATATGCATTACTCCATTTGGGGTTGCTTCGTCAACCATGTTAATGCCCAGGCTTGTGGCATAAATATAATGAGTCTGCTTGTAAATATCTCTAGACATAGTCACCTCTGTCTATAAATAAAATATTAATATTAAATATTAGACATCTTTTTTATAGCTCTAGATATTTTTTTATTAAGTTTTGCTCTCTTTTGGAGATACCTAGTTCTTTTTAGCCTACTTGATTTATCTAAAAGAGTTATTCCGTCTAAGTGATCTAACTCATGTTGAATGACAATAGCAGCTAAACCTTCAAAAGTAGCTTGCCAAACCTCTCCCATTGGGGTGTTGTACTCAACCCTAAGGGTATCAGCCCTAGGTACTTTGATGAAATAACCAGGAACGGAGAGGCAACCCTCTTCTGTGCTAACCATAGTCTCTGATCTTTCTATAACCCGTGGGTTAACCATCTTTAAATAATTTATATCAACATCGCTAGCGTGAGCAACAATAATGCGTCTTGGATCTCCAACCTGAGGTCCAGCCAAGCCAACGCCGTTGTTAGATAGCATGATCTTAAGCATTCCAGACATTTTGGCATCCAACGCTTTGCCGAAATCTTCTTTTTTAACTGGCTCACACTTTTGCTTTAATATTTTACTAGGTACAATTTTTATCTGAAAGTTTTCCACGATATCTCCTTATACAGCTATAATACAAAATTTAAACATTGTGGATGTAATTTATTTAGAATTCATCGTCATAGTAATCGTCGGGATATTCTTCTAAATCTTTCCCCGGTCTTTTCATTTGATCTTCGAAGATATCTTGAGGGCCACCATATCCTCTTTCTTCCAAGTAAAAATCTTCATCGTATTTTCCTTGTTCTTCACTTAAATCTTTCAATCTGCCCTCTATACTATCTGACTCTGAACTGAGAGTGTAAAGCGCCTCTTTAAAATCGGATACTTTATTTAAAACATTTGCAAATGCCATATAAAAATCTCTAGTAGCCGGGTTAGGTATAGATCCAAGTACCTGCTCTGGAGCCATAAAAGGTGTAACATGCTTAGGGATTACTTCTTTATAAAATTGCTCGAAGGAATCCATTAGTAGTCTGAATAATTGTCCTACTTCTTCGGCGGTGCTTTCCGAAGATATAATCTTACTTACTGTGTCTGATATGCTTCCATTAAAAATAGACGCATAAGGGTTTTTAGATATTTTATCTTCATTAAAAAAATCTTTTGAATATGTCCAACTCATATCATCGGGGTCATCGTTTGATAGCTGGTAGTCTAGAGCTTCCTCATAAGAATCCCCCAACTCCTTTAGGGCAGATTTTACTTGAGCCAAGGGTTCCTCTAATGATTCTTCCTGGAGGTCCAAATCAAGGGTTTCCAAATCCTTTGTTGACATATGCGGAATTCTATCAGCCCCCGTAAAGGTTTCTTCTTCCGAGGGGAAGAGGAGGGATCCATCGAATTCTTCAACTTCTAAATTATCAGGATCCATTGCCAACTTTCTAACAACGGCATCCAGATAGTCAGCTTCTTTGGTTAAGCCAGCGCTATCTAGGTCGTTTGAAATTTTTATTAAATTCTTTAAAATCATTTTATCTTCCTTATATTTTTAAAAAGGCGATCCGCCATCTTCCTCATGGGCCGCCGTCCCCCATGTAAGCTGGATCGGCTCCCTTGCTCAACCTCTCTCTAAACCACTCTCTATCGGGCTCTATTGCCTTTTCAAAGCTATCATGAGCTGGGAGCAGAAGGGAAACAAAATCTCGCAACCATCGCTCTTGCCCATGCTGACCCGCTGGATCCCCATTCATTATGTTATCAACAACAATATCAAATAGGTTTTTCAGAAAATTATACTCTCGCAGATATTCGCTATCAATAAGCGATTGATTTACTCGGGGCCCTCTCGGTGTTTGGGTCGTAGAACCGGCAGCATACGCTATAAATTCTTCAAAAAGTTTTATTGCATCTTCACCCTGTTTTAAAAACACCGCAGCGTACCCGGCTGGATCTTGTTTTAATTTACCTATCAGGGATTTCAGTTGATTTGCGGAGGACGTAAGTCTATCTGAAAAACCCGCTCCGGAGGCCCAATCCCAGTTACTCAGAAGACTCGCCGATTCTTTGAGGTCTCTACCACTTGGAGACACCGGCACGCTTCCGCGAAAAGGCCGCGTGGCAGCCCCGCCTGGGGTACGCTTTGCCATCTTGTTTATTATGTTGTCCAAATAGTCGGCCTCTTTGGTGAAACCAGCTTTATCCAGATCATTTGCTAATTTTATCAATTTTTGAATCATATCTTTATCCATATTCTTATATAAGATTATACTGTTTCAATAAAAATTAATAGATATTAAGAGTTATAGATATCAAGATATCTCTCGCCTCTATCGCACAAAATAGTAACTATAATTCCGCCAACTTCGTTCTGCTCAGCCCAGCGCTCTGCCGCTAGCATGTTTGCTCCAGAGCTTATACCTACCAACAGTCCCGATTCTCTTGCGAATAACTTTGCCCTGTCTATAGCGTCTTTTGTTTTTATTTTCATAACGCAGTCAACTCTCGATTTATCTAAGAGAAAGTCGGCTCCATCATTTATTCCCTGTATGCCATGAGAATCAGAAGGTTCTGCTGGGGTGGTCAAGACGGCTTTTGTCTCTAAGCCATTGTCTCTTATAAAATTACAAACTCCCATCATTGTGCCTCCCGTGCCCGCTCCAGCGACAAAAGCAGACCATGATAATCCCAGAGCTCTAAGCTCTTCGTGTATTTCATTAGCAGTATTTACATAGTGAGCTTCTATATTATATGGATTTGAGAACTGCATAGGGGACCACCACTTTTTAGAAGAGGATAGCATTTTATCTCTTTTTTCTATGGCTCCTTTGAAGTCATTGTGACCAACCTTGTGAACTATGGCCCCATAGGCTTCCATCATCTGAACTCTTTCTTTGCTCATGTTGGAAGGCATAATGATATGAACCTCCACTCCCATTGAGGCCCCGATCATAGATAGAGCTATTCCTGTGTTACCACTGGTTGCCTCAACAAACTTAGAGTCAGGAAATATCTGCTCATTTTGAATGCCCTTTTGTACAAGGTAGCTTACCATCCTATCTTTTATTGATCCAGATGGGTTGTAGGCTTCTAGTTTGGCATATATTTTTGAATTAAGTTTTATTAAAGGTGTTTTACCAACTATACTTCCAAACAAGTGACCTCCTGCTTTTAAAGCTCATTAGTCTGATAGTTTAGTTAGTTTTATTAGCAAATCTGAATTGCCTTTTATAACCCTATGCCAAGTATTTTTTTTAATAAAGAATTTGGAACCTGGAGACATACTTCTTGGTATGTCATTATCAAGCTGCAGCATCCAATTATCACCACTCAAAACCTCTATGGCCCTATCCTCTCTATCCCTATGCCAAACCAACTCCTTGGAGTCTACTACGCTAGAAAACTTTCGAATATAGAACCCCTCTTTTGTCAGCCTTTCAGAAAAGGGGAGGTTTTCAACAGTATCATCACTCTGCTTTATTTTTTTCTTGCCATTCATATGATTTGTCGTCTTCATCAATAGGTCCGCCACCAGCCCAGGTGTCGCAAGTTCTGGCAGACAAACATTTAAAATGATGCATCCAGCAGTAACCAAACTCTAGTTTGTTTTCAGAAAGGTCAAATCCTGGAATATCTGAGCCATACTTTTCATTGAGACCTTCATCTACAAGCGGCATGCAGTCTTTCATTCTCGGGCTTATATCGAAAGCAACACAGTTGTAGCATCTGGAACTCATAGCCTCTTCTATGGAAGCATCCCACTTCTCTGCTATCTTACTCCAGTATTCCTCACTGGGCTTAGATGGATTTAGGGGGCCGTAAGCGTGGTTATCTCTGGTGCTGTTTCTATTTTTTGTATTTATCTTAATATCCTGAGTTGCAGGAGGGCACTCTTCTTTTGCCAGCTTTTGCAAAAGACTGCTTATGCCCAAAACCTCTTCTTTTAGATTGTTTTTATATAAGAAACTTGATAACTTTCTAAGCTTTTCTTTTGTAATCATTTCAAAACTCTTCTTCTTAGTCTTTTTTCTTTTAATTGTAGGAGCCCTTTTTGGCTTCCTAGCTTTTCCTCCAGAGGATTTGCTGGGCTTCTTTTCAGCCTTCCTCTTTGCTCTATTTGCTTTTTCTTTTTCAGCTTTAGACATTTCCTTGCTGGTCTTTGGAGTCTTTTTTGAGACGCGCTTTGATGGCCGACACTTGGGATACTTACCCTTGTCCGCATCTTTTCTACCGCAAGGTGGATGCTTACCCGACTTATCCTTTTTGGATATGTCGACCCACTTTTCTTTAAACCATCTATCTAATGCGTCATCAGAACTCATTAATCTTATCCTATTAGAGTTTACCGTTACAGGCGCGACATCTTTTTGCACTTGGCTTATTCATAGTTCCACAATGTGGACATTTTTTGGTATAGCCTTCTTTTCTATCTTTCGCAGAGTCTTTTTGACCTTTTTCTCTTAAGATTTCAAAGTCTTTTTCGGTAATTTTTTTATCTCCATCTGCATCAATCTCATGTTGGTCTCCAACAAGC
>MDTB01219970.1_pt1 | contig 12507 bp, 16 predicted proteins | sample 811161 | NCBI WGS metagenome assembly MDTB01 (sample SAMN05326650, study PRJNA326480) | marine metagenome | isolation source: seawater | place: Mediterranean Sea | collected 2009 | reverse complement strand
TTTATAAGCTATGACAACGATTGTGTTAGTTAGAAAAAACAACGAAGTGGTAGTAGCTGGTGACGGCCAAGTAAGTATGGGAAATACTGTTGTTAAAAGTACCGCATCAAAAGTAAGAAAAATTGAAAAGAGAGATGTTGTAGCAGGTTTTGCTGGATCAACAGCTGATGCATTAACTTTGTTTGAAAGATTAGAAGCAAAAATAGAAAAACATGCAGGAAACCTGTCTAGGGCTGCTGTGGAATTAGCCAAGGATTGGCGAACAGACAAATATTTAAGAAGGCTCGAAGCATTAATGGCAATTGGAGATAAAAAAAACAGTTACATTATTTCTGGAACAGGTGATGTTCTAGAACCTGAGGGTGATGTAATAGGTATAGGTTCAGGGGGAAATTATGCATTAGCAGCAGGAAAAGTTTTGATAGGCACTGATATGAATGCTGAACAGGTTGCAAAAAAAGCAATTGAAGTTGCTTCAGAAATTTGTGTATTCACTAATAATAATATTAAAGTTGAAAAAATATAATGGAAAAATCTAACGTCACTCCACTGGTACCTAAAGATAAAAAATCTCATGAAAATGAGACTTTAGTAAGCTCATTATCACCAAGAGAAATAGTTTCAGAATTAGATAGATTTGTTGTTGGCCAAAATAAAGCAAAAAAGGCTGTGGCTGTTGCTCTTAGAAATAGATGGAGAAGACAGGCTTTAAAAGGTGAAATGAAAAATGAAGTTTTACCCAAAAACATTCTCATGATTGGACCAACAGGTGTTGGAAAAACAGAAATTTCAAGAAGACTGTCAACTCTCGCAGAAGCTCCGTTTGTAAAAGTCGAAGCCACAAGATTTACTGAAGTTGGCTATGTGGGTAGAGATGTAGAACAAATCGTAAGAGATTTAGTTGAAATTGCAATTTCAATGGAAAAGGTAAAAAAAAGAAAAGAGGTGTACGCTCAAGCACAAAAACTAGCAGAAGAAAAAGTTTTGGATGCTTTGGTTGGAAAAAAAGCAAGTTTAGCTACTAGAGAAAGTTTCAGAAAAAGATTAAGAAATGGTGATTTAGATAACAATGAAATTGAAATAGCAGTAAGCGATGCTGGTGGAAGCAATACTTCCTTTGAAATTCCTGGAATGCCTGGAGCAAATGTTGGAATGATTAATATTGGTGAAATGCTTGGAAAATCAATGGGTTCTAAAGAAAAAAAGAAAAAAATGTCTGTAAAAGAGTCTCATGAAATTTTAATAAATGATGAGTCAGACAAGTTAATCGAACAAGATAAAATTGTTAAGGCTGCTAAAATTTCTACTGAGAATAATGGAATAGTTTTTTTAGATGAGATAGACAAAATCTCTGGCAGAGCTGACAGAGTTGGAGGAGATGTGTCTAGAGAAGGTGTCCAGAGAGATTTATTACCCCTAATAGAAGGAACAACAGTAAATACGAAATATGGACCTATCAAAACTGACCATATTTTATTTATAGCGTCTGGTGCTTTTCAACTTGCAAAACCATCTGATTTACTTCCTGAATTACAAGGAAGGCTTCCAATAAGAGTTGAGCTAGAAGCCTTAACGAGTGAAGACTTTAAAAGAATTTTAAAAGAACCCGATTTTAGTTTAATTAAACAATATGTTGCTTTACTGAAAACAGAAAATGTTGAGCTCGAATTCTCTAATGATGGAATTGATAAAATAGCCAATATAGCTTCAGAAATAAATGCTACAGTAGAAAACATCGGAGCAAGAAGATTGCACACAATCATTGAAAAAATTCTAGATGATATAAGCTTTACCGCAACAGATAGATCTGGTGAAAAAATTGTAATTAATGAAGAATATATAAATAAAAATTTAGATTATTTAATAAAAGACACGGATTTATCTAAGTTTATTCTTTAAGTTTTTTTTTAAAAAAACATAAAAAGCCCCACTGCCTCCATCTTCTATGTTCGCTTCCTTAATTTCATTTATTAATTTAATTAATTCTTGATTATTCTTTATATATTCTGGGACAGAATGTTTTAAGATACCCAGATCTTTCGATATATAAGGATCTTCCTCATTTTTTGAATGAAGACCTTTCCCAGTAACGACAATTAATTTACTAACTCCATTTGCATAAGAATTATTAATTAGTTCTCTAATTTTTTTATTGGCATCATCTAATGAATAACCGTGCAAATCACATGTAATAGTTTTATTCTCACCCTTATAGTATTTGTTAGAGTCTTTATCGGGTAAAGACTCTTTTTGAGATATAAAATTTTCCCAGTCTTTTTTATCTTTTTTTGAAATATTACTATTCAATTAGGTAAGTATATCTACTAGTTGCCAATTTGGATTATTTGATCTCATGTCTCTTGAAAAAACCCAAGTATCATATATTTTTTTTATTTTTTCTGGGTCCCCTGAAATTATTTTTTTCTCTGCATCTTTAATACAAGTAATAACTTCACCAACAAAGTCTACGGTAACTTGTAGAATACTATTCGTCTTTTTGTGATCTTTTATAATTGCAGAGTTTATCCCTATAAAGGTTATTTCTGCATAATGACCCTTGGAATTTCTTTCTTTAAGTGCATCATTAAATTGATCATAAATTTTTTTACTTAAAAGTGACTTTGAAGTTGTAAGCTTGTTATCATTATCGCTAAAATCAGTAATTATTGTCTCGTAAGCAATTTTTGCTCCGTTCAAAAATTCTTTTTTTGCAACCTCATCAAAATTTTGGTTTTGTTTAGTATTCTTTTCTAATTTAACATTTTTTAAGACTTCTTGAAACTGTGGGGGTGCTTTTCCCTCAAAACCAGTTCTTTTACCCAAAATTCCTCTCAGTCTTAAAAAAATAAATCCAGCAATCATCGCTAGTAAAATTATATCGATATATTCAAAACTATAACTCATAAATTAATTGTAATTACTCTGTTGATTAATTTCAACCAACAATTACATTAAAGACAAATGAACACAGTACTTTTATCAATCATTTTAGTCCCCATAATAGAAATTTATCTATTTATAAAAATCGGTGCTCAAATAGGAGCTTTTAATACCATTTTATTAATTTTTATAACTGCTGTAACAGGCATTGTGTATGCGAGATATGAGGGTCTAAATACTTTACGTTCTGGTTTCACACAATTAATTAAAAAAGAAACGCCAGCCTATGAAATAATCTCTGGAGCCGCAATTGCCTTTGGTGCTTTGCTATTGATAGTACCAGGGTTCGCAACTGATACTATTGGATTTCTAATTATATTTCCTTTTACAAGAAAATTAATTTTTGGAGGAATTTCAAAAAAATTTCAAAATCAAAAGTCTGAAAAAAAAAAATTTATAGACGGTGAGTTTGAAGATATAGATGACGACGATGACCGAAAAATATAAAATTTTAGCTAAATTTATAAAAGATGCATCTAGTGAAACTGCTGATGTGGAAACCTATCTATTTGTGAAAGAAAATATCTCAAAGTATCAATTAAACATTGATATCACTTCAAAAGCTATAAAAAATAAACTTATAGAAGTCAATACAACTTTAAAATTTGAAGATAAAGAGCCTAATGAAAAAAAATCATATTATGAAATTGTTTATACGACAATTATAAAAGTTAATGATGAAATAAAAGAAAAAAAAGAATTAGAAAAAATTATATTGTGTGATGTTCCTACCGAAATTTATTCTGAACTTGAAAATTCTTTTATTAACTTAATGCATAATTCAGGACATCCAGATATTAAATTGGAAAAGAAAATTGATTTTATAAAACTTTATAACGAAAAATTTAATTAAAATAATTCTTTTTAAGATTGCTTTTTAAGTAAATATTGTGATTTTTAAGCTCTTCGTCAGATGGAGCTACTATTTTTTTATTGTACAAAACTGATTTACTTATTTCTTTATTCAAATTAGGATTTGTATTGTTAAAATTTAATTTTGGTTCTTTTTGATCAATTAAATTTATGTATACCTTAGATAATAAATCACAATCTACTAAGGCAGTATGTAAAGTTCTTTTCGAATTATCAATTCTATATCTTTTACAAAGTGAGTCTAAGCTTATTGACGATCCAGGAAATTTATCTCTAGCCAAAACTAATGTATCAACAATATCATTACCAATAGTTTCTCTCCCTAGTATTTTCAATTCATTATTTAAGTGTGATAAATCAAATTCAGCATTATGAATGACTAATCTTTTATCTTTGATAAAAGTCAAAAACTCATCAACTACTTCTGCAAATTTTTTTTTTTTAGACAAAAATTCATCTGAATAACCATGAACTTCAAATGCTTTTTCAGAAACTTTTCTTTCAGGATTTAAATAACAATGAAATTTATTTTTTGTTGGTATCAAATTTTCTAGTTCAATACATCCAATTTCTACTATTCTGTGACCATCTTTTATTAACAATCCAGTTGTCTCAGTATCTAGTATTATTTCTTTCATTTATTTAATTTTTCCTAATATGTATTTAATATCTTTTTTAACTGATTGATACGTAAAATTATTTTTAATAATAAAATGGGATTTTTTCTTTTTATAATAAAGTGGAAGTTGTAAATTTTTAAATTTATTAAATATTTTTTTATTAAAGTTGCTTCTTTTCTTCAATCTTTTCATTATTTCTAATTTTTGTGATTGAACAAAAACTAAAATATCATCTTTATTATTAATTTTATTTTCTAATAGAAGGGGTATATCTAAAATAACAAATTGTTTTTTTCTGTTTTTTTTTAAAAAAAAATTCATTTCTTTTCTAATTTCTGAATGAATAATTTTGGTGATCTTTTTTAAATTGTTTTTGTTAGCTAATATTGCTTCAGAAACATTGTCTTTTTTTATTGGAAATGAGTTAAAATACGTAGGTAAAGTTTTTTTTAATTTATTAAAAATTTTTTTATTCTTTTTGTATAATCTTCCAACTTGTATATCTGCATTAAATACAGGATAACCAAAATTTCTAGCAACATAACTTTTTCCGGAACCAATATCTCCTAAAATTCCAATTCTAATCATTATTTTAACAATTCGCTTAATTCGTCATTAATTTCGGGACTTATACCATGCCAAATTTTAAAGGACGATGCCGCCTGATAAACAAACATTTTTTCACCATTTTCTATTTTATTTCCTAATTCTCTGGCCTTTTTTAAAAAATCTGTCTCCTTGGGGTTATAAATTATATCGTAAAAAAATTTACCATTTCCGATCTTCGAAAAATTTAAATTCACTTTGTCTTCTGGTTTTAAACCTACACTTGTTGCGTTTATGATCATATCAAAACTAGGAATAGTACCCCAATCAACCACAGATAAATTATTAAATAAACTTTTAATATTTTCTGCTTTTTTTTTAGTTCTATTACTCAAAATAATTTTAGATGCTTTCATTTTATTAAGAGCATAAACAATCGATGGAACCACACCTCCAGCACCTAATATAAAAACTTCTTTTTGTAAGACATCAAAACTTAAATTTTTGATAGCAAATTCGAAACCTTCTATATCTGTATTATGTCCTGTAATTTTATGGTTATCTAAATAAATTGTGTTAACTGACTGAGTTTGTTCTGCTTCAGGAGTTAACCTATCAAGATAAGGTATTACCTCTTTTTTGAAGGGGACAGTTACATTAATGCCATCAATTTTTTTTTCTTTAAATTTTATAAATAAATCTTTTAAATCACCAATATTTAATTTTAATTTTTTATAAATGGCATTTATGTTGTTCTTTTTAATCCAATAATTATGTAATTGAGGTGATAATGAATGTTCTATTGGATTTCCAATAACTAAATATTTCTTTTTTTCATTCATAATTACTTAAATATTCTTTAATCTTTTTAATTGGAAGGCCCATTATGGTGTCTTCATCTCCGTCTATATTTGCAAATAAATGTCTGCCCTCTCCTTCTATTTGATAAACATTATAAGAGTATAATGACTCATCAGATATTTTAGATAAGTAATTCTCTAAATCTTTATCACTAAAATTCTTCATTGTTAGTATTGCTTTATCTGTATAATTCCAAATCATCGACCCATTTTTACAAATACAAACTGAGCTAATTAAATTATGTTTTTTTCCATTTAATTTTTTCAAAATAGCTAGTGCGTCTTTTCTATTTATTGGCTTAGAAATTAATTCACCCTCTAAATCTATTACACTATCAGCTCCAAGAACTAAATTATCAGTAAATTGATGACTTACTTTAGATGCTTTCAGTTCAGCTAAATTTTTGGAGATTATCTCAGGTGATGCATTTTCTTTTAATAAACTTAACTTAATTGGATCTTCATCAATCCCAGAGGGTTTAGTCTCTGCAAATATTTCATTATCATCGAGTATTTTTTTTCTAACTTTACTTTTTGATGCAAGAATTAATTCAACCATTTTCCTTATAAATTTCGTATATTTTAATTATTGAAGCGGCTGTTTCTTCAACTGACTTTCTGGTTACGTCAATAGAAGGCCACTTATATTTTTTAAAAGTATTTTTAGCATCATCAATTTCTTTCTTTATTTTTTCTAGATCTGTATAAGATTTATTTTCTGTTTCCTTTAATGAATTCATTCTGTTTTTTCTTATATCCACTAATCTTTCTGGTTCAGTGCTTAACCCAACTACACAAGACATTCTAGGATTGTCTTTTAAAATTTTTGGGACAGAACTTTCGTTTACTAATGGAATATTTGAAGTTTTAAAGCCCTTGTTAGCCAAGTATATTGATGTTGGGGTTTTGCTCGTTCTACTTACACCAAGTAAAATTATATCTGATTTCTTTATTTCTTTCTGTAGGTTTCCATCATCATGATTCATGGTAAATTGAATTGCTTCAATTCTTTTATAATACTCGTCATTCAAAGCATACTGACCGCTTGGTTGATGTGATGCTTTTTGATTAAGTAATTTGGAAAAACTTATTATAAGGTCGCCCAAAACACCGAAGCATGGAATTTTTTTTAAGTTACAAGTTTCTTCTAAATGTTTGGCAATACTACTATCTACTATGGAATATAAAATTATTGAATTGGTGTTCTTTTCAGCATCATTTAAAATTTTTAGAATCTGATTTTGTGTTCTTGTAAAAGAATAATTGTGTATTTTATAATCTATATTTTTAAACTGAGCTTTTATAGCCATAAAAATTCTATCAAGTGTTTCTCCGGTTGAATCTGAAATTAAATAAATTTGATATATATTACTCATGTATTAAATGTTAATAACGTTGTTTTTATTAAATTATATTTAGCATTTTAAAAATTTTAAAATTTATGTTGTAAAACATAGCTTTTATTAACATTATTAAACAACTGTATAAAGTTTTTCCTATATTTAGAAAATTTGCTTATAAGCTTCAATTTTTCATATATATTTAATAAATTTTAAGCTCTAAATGTTAATAAAAAGTTTAAAAAATGTTTATAAAAAATAATTATCGTTATTCACAAGTTATAATACATCTAAAATTAAATATAATTAATTATTTATATGTCTCCTATAGAAGAAGTTTTAATTAATAATAAAACTAACATTAATCCTATTTGGATTATGAGACAAGCCGGAAGGTATTTACCGGAATTTAGAGAAATAAGAAAAAAAAATACTGATTTCATTAAATTGTGTTTGAATGAAAATTTATCTACTGAAATAACATTACAGCCATTAAAAAGATTTGAATTAGATGCTGCTATAATTTTTTCTGATATTTTGATGCTTCCATATGGCCTAAATCAAAAAGTTGAATTTAAAAAAGGTTTTGGGCCAATTTTGGGGGAACTTAATTTAAAAAAAATTTCCGCTTCAACAGAGCAAAACTTTGTAGAAAAAATTTATCAAGTTTATAAAGCCATTAATATGGTTAGTAAGAATCAATTAACACAGAACAAAAGTACAATAGGATTTGTTGGAGCTCCTTGGACGTTGATGGTCTATATGATTAACAAACAATCACCAAAAATAAAATTAACTGACAATTTTTTTAATGATAATTTATTAATAAGCAAAACTTTGAATATATTAGACAAATTTTTAAAGATTCACATAAAAAATCAAATTAACAATGGCGCTGAAGTTATACAAATATTTGATAGTTGGGCGGGTTTATTAGAGCAAAAAAATTTGCAAGATTATGTATATAATCCAACTTTATCTTTAGTAGAATTTACACAAAAATTAAATACACCCGTCATATGTTTTCCAAGGGGGATTAAGGATTATAAAAATTATTGTGAAATTGTAAAACCGAGCGCTGTTTGTATTGATTATGATGTCGATCCATTACAAATTAGAAAAGAAATTAAAATACCAATTCAAGGAGGGATGAATCCTAAAGTTTTATTGTCAGGTAAAGAAAATTTAAAAAAAGAGGCAAGAAAGTATTTGGATATATTTAAAGATCACCCGTATATTTTCAACTTAGGACACGGAGTTTTACCCGAAACAGATCCTAATATGATGGACTATTTGGTTAAAATGGTAAAAGATTATTAAATGCTAAATAAACCAGAACACCCCCCTATTAAATTTGGTAAAACAGGAGTATTAATTATTAATTTGGGAACACCAGACTCAACAAGCTGGTTTGACATTCGAAAATATTTAAAAGAATTTTTATCTGACAGAAGAGTAATAGAAGTAAATCCATTTATTTGGCAAATAATACTTAATGTTTTTATTTTAAACTTAAGACCACACAAAACCTCCAAGGCCTACAAAGAAATTTGGATGAGAGAAGAAAATATCTCACCTCTTTTATATTACACAAGGGAGCAAGCAAAAAAAGTATCTAAACGTTTTCCTGAGGATAATATAATTATAGATTTTGCGATGAGATATGGAAATCCAAGCATAAAAAGTAAAATTGAAAAGTTACATGATGCGGGTTGTGAAAATTTGGTTATACTGCCTCTCTACCCACAATATGCAGCAGCAACCACGGCGACAGTTTGTGATGAAGTTTATAGAACTCTAATGAAAATGAGATGGCAACCTTCATTAAAAATAATCCCCCATTACGAGTCTGATAATTTATATATTGGCGCAATAATTAATTCTATCAATAAAAAAATAAATGAAATTAGCTGGAAGCCAGATTTAATTCTCGCCTCTTATCACGGCATACCCCAAAAATACTTTGATAAGGGAGATCCTTACCACTGCTATTGCCACAAAACTACAAGATTAATATCGGAAAGATTAAATTCCGTAGAAATAAAAACATCATTTCAATCAAGATTTGGACCTCAAAAATGGCTTCAACCCTATACGGATAAAACGCTAGAGAGCTTGCCCAAAGAAGGAAAAAAAAATATTCTTACAATATGCCCCGGGTTTGCATCAGACTGCGTTGAAACATTGGAGGAAATTTTAATTCAGGGCAAAGAAAGTTTTATAAATTCAGGCGGAGAAAATTTTGATATGATACCGTGTTTAAATGATAACGATGATCATATTTTATTATTGGAGTCTTTAATTAAAAAAAATATATAAATAATGAACACTTATTTACTTTTTAAATCACTACATTTAATTTCCGTTATTTCTTGGATGGCTGGTTTGCTTTATTTGCCTAGAATTTTTGTTTACCACGCTGAAAACAATTCCGAAATGAAAATATCTGGAATATTTAAAACAATGGAAAGAAAATTATTTTTCTACATTATGACTCCAGCAATGATTTTATCCTGGCTCTTTGGATTATTGTTAATACACAGTATCGGTTTTGAGCAGTTGGGACAAATCTGGTTGTTACTAAAATTAGTATTTGTAATTATACTAACCATCTATCATTTTTATCTTGGAAGGGTTTTGGGTCAATTTAAACAAGATATAAACAAACGGTCACATAAATTTTATCGATTAATCAATGAAATACCCACAATTTTGTTAATTTTAATAGTATTTGTGGTAATTTTTAAGCCCATCTAATGTTGAATAATATTAAATAGTATATATATTAAGCTTACCTATTAAGTCCTTAACAATTTCTAAACATGAACATTCAAGAACTAAAACTTAAATCATCAGAACAACTTATTACGCAAGCAGAAGAGCTTGGTATCGAGAATGCAAGCACCCTAAGAAAACAGGAAATCCTTTTTGCAATTCTAAAAAAGGTAGCTGAAAAAGAGGAAATTACGGGTGCAGGAGTTTTACAGCTTCTACAAGATGGTTTTGGTTTCCTTAGAGCTATGGAGTCAAACTATTTACCTGGGCCAGATGATATTTATGTTAGTCCAAGCCAAATTAGAAAGTTTGGTTTAAGAACCGGGGATACTGTTGAAGGACCAGTTAGAGCACCTAAAGAAGGTGAAAGATATTTTGCACTGTTACAAGTAAGTAAAATAAATTTTGAAGAACCTGAAAAGGCTCGTCATAAAATTGCGTTTGATAATTTAACGCCTCTTTACCCAGATCAGCAAATGGTTATGGAAGTTGAATTAACCAAAGTTGAAAAAAAACCAGATTTAACTGCTAGATTAATAGACCTCGTTAGTCCAATTGGAAAAGGTCAAAGATCAATAATTATTTCACCTCCTAAAGCTGGTAAGACGATGATTTTACAAAGTATTGCTAATTCTATCGCAAAAAATTATCCTGAAAGTTATTTAATGGTTTTGCTTATTGATGAAAGACCCGAAGAAGTGACCGATATGCAAAGAACAGTAAAAGGAGAAGTTATAAGCTCAACTTTTGATGAACCGGCTCAAAGGCACGTTGCTGTTGCAGAAATGGTAATAGAAAAAGCTAAAAGATTAACAGAACATAAAAAAGATGTTGTCATTTTATTAGACTCTATCACGAGATTGGGGAGAGCGTATAACGCAGTCATTCCGAGTTCAGGTAAAGTTTTAACAGGAGGTGTTGATGCCAATGCTCTTCAAAGACCCAAAAGATTTTTTGGTGCTGCAAGAAATATCGAGGAAGGTGGATCTTTAACAATAATATCTACTGCTCTTATTGATACTGGAAGCAGAATGGATGAAGTTATTTTTGAAGAATTTAAAGGAACTGGGAATAGTGAAACTGTCCTTGATAGAAAAATTGCTGATAAGAGAATATATCCGGCGATAGATATAACAAAATCTGGCACTAGAAGAGAAGAGTTATTATTTGATAAAAATGACCTTCAAAAAATGAATGTTTTAAGAAGGATTATAGCCCCAATGGGAACAATGGATGCTATTGAGTTTATTAGTTCGAAACTTAAAGACACAAAAAATAATGCTGAGTTCTTTAATTCAATGAACAAACCCGCTTAATTAATTATAATTAAGTTCTTTCATTACGTCTTTAAAATTTTCCTCTAAATCAGCGATTAATTTTTTATCTAGATTAGCCCATTGTTTTGCAGAACCTTTTCTAAAAAAAGTATTATTGGTAGCCTCATTAAATCCACTCTTTTTTTCAAGTTCGTGTAATCTTTGAAAATTGGTTTGATTTATTGAAAAATTTATAGATTTTTCATCGTATATAACGTTCGCTTTATCTTCTAAAAATTTAATTATTTTAGAAAAACTTTCAAACGGTTTCGACATTAGATCTTCATATTTTATAACTATAGTATCTAAAACTTTATTTGCTACCCAGGATTTATAATTTGATTTCCAACTACCAAACAAAGAAGACCGGAAGTTATTATATTTACTTTCTGTTTCCCAAAACTCGTCTGATTTCATTATTTCCAATGTTTTATTTGGGTTTAAGTTAAAATGACTTGAGAAGGAAATAAGCACATCACGCGGATCTCTTACAATATAAATTGCTGCTAAAGTATTTGTTTTGTTAGTAAATGGATTACCATTTATAGTACAAAACGCATTATGTGTTTTTAAAAAATTTAATCTATTGTTTAAATTAATGTAATCCTGCATTACAGTCCAATTTTTAGTAAGTTCATATGTATTTTCAAAATTTATTTTTAGATCTTTAATAACATTGATGTCGGGAAATTTTTTTATGTTATTTAAAAGCTCAAAATTGAAGTTGCCATTATTTCCATACATATAATGACACAGAAAGGATCTAACCCAGGTATTACCACTTTTAGGATATGAAGCTAACCAAATTATCATAATCTGTAATCTAATGAACAAACCGGCATAATTACAAATAACCAAGATACTTCATTTCTTTATCGAATTCTTTTTCGATCTCAATTTGAATATCTTTATTTAAATTTTCAACCCAATTTTTTGACATTCCTTTATTAAAAAATTTTATTTTTTCTTTTTTATCAAAAACATTTTCTTGAAATAGCCCCTTCTCCTCTTGTTTTTTCATATTTTCAAAAGATGTTGATTCAATAACTTTATTGATTTTGTTTTGAGATATTTCAAGTTTCAAAAAATTACTTAAATATTTAATCAAATCTAAAATCACCTTTTTTTTATTATTTATAATATCTTCATATTTTATTAACAAACAATTTTTACTATTTACCCACGATTTATAATTATCTGACCACGAACCCAAAACAGTAACTATTTCATGTTTTAG
>MDTB01164167.1_pt1 | contig 12507 bp, 10 predicted proteins | sample 811161 | NCBI WGS metagenome assembly MDTB01 (sample SAMN05326650, study PRJNA326480) | marine metagenome | isolation source: seawater | place: Mediterranean Sea | collected 2009 | reverse complement strand
TATAGAACCACTCCAATTTAATTCCTCAAGTTCTTCTCGTATTTTATGGGCAGTATCAATATCCATATGTAAATTTTGGTTTGGATATATTTTGGGATCAAATCTTGGACAAAATTCACAAGTTCTATTACACAACTCAGTTGGATTTATATCAATAAAACTAAATAAAGGTTTATCATTATGATATACAACTTCATCTACAAAAGAACCTTTTCGTTTAATGTTGTATTGCGTTGATTGATTCATTTAAATAAGTAAAAAACTGATTACCATATCCTTGTAGGTGAGCTCTATTATAGATTAATATATCTTTCATACCCCAATACCATTCGTGCATTTCTTCACGACTCATACTACATATTCGAACAATTTCTTCAGTTAACTTCTCCATACGTTTCTTAACATTTGTCTCTTCATCATAACTTTCATTTATATACGGACTAAATGATTTAAATCCCAAGTCTTTTAATTGTTTTATAGTATAAGGTGAACCCTGAATAATAAATGGATGATAATGTATAATTGGTCTCCATATTTTTTCAGTTAAACACCAAGTATCTTCATTAAAAGACGTTTCTGTTACTATAGAAAAATAAGTATCTAAATATGGTTGTTTATTTTCACAACCAGGGCCCATCACTTCCAATAAATTTGAATAATCTACAGTCATTGGTGATAATTTTTTCAATTCATCATAATATGAAATATACCTACTATTAATATCTGTTTTACCAAGAATTTTTCTCATAGTATCGAGGTCTGGTTTACCACCACGACCTAAACAATTTAAATCATGTTTATCCTCTATTGAAAAACTAACTAAATTATTTGTTAATAAATTATTATCATACAACATAGCAATCATACAATATCTCGGTGGTCTAATTCTCCTATTAAAACATAAAAATTGATGTTTTCTCTTTTTTTCTTCATAAAACTCTCTACTACGAACTACATTATTATTTCGTTGTCCTGTTAATAAATCATGTGCCTTTAAATACATTTGAGAGTTTGTATTAATAATAGTTAATCGTTCTTGTTCAAACCACTTATCACATGCAGCAACATATTCTTCATTGGCCGACCAATTATTACCAGTAAGATAAATTAATTGAGAAGGTAAAATACCAAATTCATTTAATTTCTTATGTAAAAAAATTAAAGTTTGTGTATGTAATCTACTTTCTTCTAACGCAAAAACATATATATGACCTTTACGATTTTGTAATTTTTTAAGAGTATCTTTTTTGATATGATTTAAAAAACAAAACTCAGAATACGTCTCATCTTCACCAATTAATTTTTCTATTGCTCCGAATTGGTCTACTGGATATATAAAATCTTCTTCAACTTCACTTGAAAGTTTTTTTTCTACTTTTATAGAATCAGTTGCCCCTAAAAAATGTACTGTTTTTTCAAAACCATACTTATCTTTATATTTAGTTGGATCTTGAACATATTCATAATCCAAATGATATCCATTTGGTAAGAATACTCCATTTTCTTCTCTATCATATATAAATGTTTTCATAACTAACCTAATATAAATTCATTAACTGGTTTCATAATTTTTTTAAAATGTTCTATTAACAAAATTTTATTTTCTTTTATTTTATCTTGACTTTGTATAAAAATCTCACTAAAATCAACATTAGATAACTTCTTTAAACTCTGTATAATCATATCTATCTGTTCATATGGATTTTCTGTTGTGAAATAAGAATCATTTAATAACATTTCTTCTTTAAAGTTATGTCCACCTAATTCATCTAAAACTTTATAGAATGCATTTGCACCATAATGTAAAAACATTTTATCAAAGAAAATTGGTTGATAAGATTTTTCAGTAAAACAAGGATATAAAAGATCAAATATAACATGAGTTTCACCAGATATTTCAACATAACTTAAATCAAACATAAGCTCATCATTATAGCTTTCAGTATGATTTCCATGTATATCTTCACCAAGATTGTCTATTAACAAATTTTGATATTCTTCGAATCTCTTATTGTAAAATCCTTTAGAATTCCGATAAGAATATTCATTTTGTAAAGCACTATTATCAGTAGAAAAGTATTTCATTTTCTCTCTGTCTTTTGCTTCATCAAAAAACTCTTTTGAAGCAGTTAAATAACCAAGTTTTTGAAGATTGTTAGCTTCAAGTTTTTGTATAAAATCCAATCTATGTGGTCTAAGTTTTTTTTGTAGAGAACTGAATAAATATTTTTTGTCTAAAGTGTGTGTTTTAGTGGGATATCTTGTAGTACTTCCTTTGAAATTTTCACTAAAATAATGAAATAAATTATATAATCTGTCAAAAAGAAAATTATCATTGTCTTTAAATAATGGATAATCAGTTAATTTCAAATGTTCAAACGGAAAATCATATGTGATAAATTGATTTAATCTTGTTTGATATTCAATTCCTTCATAAAATGCAAAGTTAAATAAAACTTTAACATTTCTCTTTTTCCATAAATCAAATAGTTTATCTACAAACGACACTCCATAATACTCAAACAAATATTTAAAATCTCTCTCTATCATTCTCCTATCAAAAATTATGACTGAATTTTCTTTAGGATTGAATATAGGATGTGTTATATCTTCAAACTTGACAACTTTTTTCCTATGTTTTATTCGTTTGAAGGTATCATCAAAATGGTCGATATCAACAAAATTTTCTTCATCATAAATTCCAAGAGTTTTTAAAGTATCACGTTCATTAGGTGTACAATATATAGTTTTCATTAAAATAAATCTCCCCACTCTGGTCTATATAATGTTGCAATATTACCATTTAAAGTAGAATCCCAAAACTTATATGGTGTACGAGATTTAAAATCTATTCTTGCAATGGGATTTTTATATTTCCAATAATCTAAATCAAATTCATCTTTTGTAAAATATTCTATATAATCCTCTTGTTTAAATATAGAACCAAAAATACCAACTCGACCAATATCACCAACATAAAATCCTTTATCGGTTTCAGGAACCATTTCCAATGCATTATTGCATCCTATCCACAACCAACTTTGAGAATAATCAACAAGTGTACCATTATAAATCATAGTTTCTACGTGTGGTTTCTCCCAACCTTGTTTTGCAACCATAAGAGATACTTGTTTTCTTTTTACATCATGTGACCATACTATATCCCAAGTCTCTTCTTCATGAATAGGGCCCAAACCATGTATTAACATCTTGGGTTTTGCAGGTTCATCTTCAGATTCCTTAATCCAAATTAATCCTTTTACAAAACCTTTATTACATTCTAATACTGGAATATATTCATGTGATAATTGAAGTCCAGCGTGCATTCCATTACGTACAACAAGACCAATATCTTGTCCCTCTTTTATTTTATCCCACTCTGGATTACAACGAACTGCAAATGTAACGTTTCTATTCATAAAATCCCATATTGGTGATGTACTTAAACCATATTTATGTTTTGATGGAATGAAAAATGGTTCTGTCATTCTAATCATATTTTAATCTCCAAACAACTTTGATAAAATTCCTCTAATTCTGGAAAAACTTTTGCAAAATTAGTTCCTCTTCTTTCATCATGTTGTTTAACAAACACACCAAAATCATGTCTTTGTCTTGCAAGTGCATTAGAATTTATTGGTGATACCATCCAATCATAAATACGCTTTACTTTTTGAATCTCAATATCTGAATAACCTACGTACATATGTTCAAAAATAGGAATTGCCAAGAAATCCATTAACTGTGCTTGTTTAAATACTTCTATAGCCCATTTTTGTTCCATAATTTGTACTGTTTGGTGTTGTGGGTATCTTAAATAACTTGAATCTAAAAAAGTTGCAGAATTCCAATATCTATCATTTGAATTAAATTCTTCTTTTAAGTCATATACACCATGTATAAGTTCCTTATAACTTGGAATAGATAATGCATTATAAGTTGACATAAATGTAAGATTTATCCTCTGACATTGTTCTAAAACTTTATAACAATTATCCCAAAAATAATTAAAATCTAAACCATTACGAATCCATTCTGCCTGATTTCCCCAACCATCAACCGAAGTAAATATAATAATTTCCTTTACCCTCTCTTCATCTTCTATTCTTTGTAACTTTTCAATAAACTTATCAATTAACTTTACTGGACCCCCTAAATTAGAGTTAATTGCCAATCCTAAATTTTTATTTGGATTAGGATGGTCTATAATATAATCCAATACTTTAAAAGTATCGTTTGCTAATAAAGGTTCTCCACCTGTGATTCTAAATGTATGTAAATCTTGATACAACTCAGGCCACCATTTCCAAAAAGCATCTTTATATGGATTTGGATCTTTATGTGGAATTGGCATTTTGTTTTCTACTTGTAATCCAACGGGGTCATTAAATCCAGTTGTTGTTGAATATCCACCATGTTTTTCTACCTCTTCCATCCAAGTAGATGAAAATGTAGGCCCACAATAACTACATTTGAAATTACATGCATTTGAAAACGATACCTCTACATATCTTGGATTAAAATCCTCTCTCCAATCTGTAGTTACGATTTCATCATAATGTGGTAAAGACCATGATTCGGAGGACTTAAATATTCTATCGGACATTCTATCTGAATTATCTTCAACACCCCAACAATAATCACACTCAACTGGTCGTTTATTATCAACCAACATCTCTTTTCTTCTTTTCTTTTTATAATTTGTATTGTGTAGGGCAGTTGGGTTTCGTAAAATTTCAGATTCGGAAACTTTGTGAGTTCGAGGGTGGTGACAGCTATGATTGTGACCATTTTGTAAGTGAATTGTAACTTGTGTCCATTTTGCTAAACACATACCTTTACCTATTGCATCCAACTTACCTCTCGTTTCTACAAGATGAGGTGCATCCTTTTCTAAATAAGTTCGACTTTCTTCACTACTATCTTTGTTTTTTATTTCTTCGGACATTAAAACCTCACATTAATTATTTGGTGTCTATCATAAATAGTATCTATACCATCTATTTGATATTTCATCTCTTTCAATCCATACTCATCACCATCTATATCTATTATATTTTTTTGCATTTTCTTTTTATATATTACTTCGTTTCTTGCAGTAGCTTTGGGATCACCAGCAAACTTCTGATTAACTATTCCTTCGTCATCATGATACATACATTCCATTGTTCCATATCTTCTATCAGGTGTAATCGTCTTTGGAATCTTCTCCACATTTGTCTTTGTTATCTTACCCTTCCCTAAAATTAACTGACCATCATTACCATTACCACTCAAATCCTTAACATACATACCATCTCTATTTCTTTTGATTGATTTATTTATATCATAATGTAATAATAACTCACCTCTATGACTTTTTATTTTAAGAGATTGTAACTTTCCTTTAAACATAAATCTTTTTTGAGAAAGTGGTGCATTTCTTCCAATATATAGTGGAACTCCACCATACCTTTTCAGTCGTCTATCGACTGGTAAAATAGAATTTTGAATTCCAAACTCTTCAGTATAAACAACATCATTAACAGTAATTATTCTCTCTTGTTTTCTTAAATCTACTTTAAAATTTACTTTACTCCATTGATTTGGATGTCGTTTTACCCATCCATGATAATGATTATTTTTATAATCCCACAAAGAATATGAAAAGGCTTTAGTATTATCATAACATAAATCAAAATCCCAACCCTTTTTACACAAAATAGGATATTTTATATGACCTACTTTACCACCAATTAAAAATTCTTGTGATTCTTTTTTTATTTCACTATATATTATAGCCTCGATATCAAATCCTTGATGTGGAATAATATTAAGTGATTCATTTGGTGGTACTATTATATGTGTCTCTTCACCATCAAACTCCAATACTTTTGAATTACCAAACCCTTCAATAGAATCTGACTTATAATAACCTTTTCTAATACATCTCCAATACAAGTCATCATCTTCCATTCCCCAACCCCAGTAATTAGTGTGATATCCATTAACTGACTCGAATTGTTCAGGAGTAAACACAACAACTCCACCAAAATACTCTATATCTCGTAAAGTATAATCCCATTGAGAAAGATAAGTTGCAATATGTTTAGGTGTATTACCAGGATGTGAATAATCAACATCATCATGAGGTAACATATCCACATCATGAAATGCCATATAATCACAACCATCTTCTTTTGCCATTAAATATGCTACATTCTTTGTACCAGCCCTATTAAATTTATTATCATCTACTTGATGTCCAATATAACATTTAAAATCTATATTTCTCTCACCAAGAAACTTTTCCAAGTGTGGAACTAATTTATTTAAATGGTTTTTTCTTACACCATCTCCATTATCTCGATATGGAATACATACACCTAGCTTCATTGTAAAAATCCTCCACCACCATGAGCAGGTAAACCCAAATCAACCGAAATCATAGTAAAGTTAGTAGCTTCAGTTTTAGTTTGACTTTTAACTTTTAAACTACTTAAACCATCAGGTTTTGGTTGTTCGTCATTTTGTTTCGCTTTAAGATAATCAAAATATTTTATTTGATTATCACGTGTAAATCTATACTTCCACTTCCCATCTACAAAACCAGAACCTTTATGTTTCATTAAACTAAATAATGATGGTCTACGTTTTGGGATAGCTAATTTTAAGTCCTCAATATTTTTAGATAACTTAGGTATTACATTTTTTACCTTACCCCACTTTCTCATTTCAGTTGGATTTGCTAAATCAATAACTTTACCAGAATCATATTTGTAAGGTCTATCGTAAATAACATTTTTAAAATCATAATAATTTAATAAATTTTCAGAACTCGAATACTGTTCAAAATCAGATAAAAAAGACATTCCTGAACTATCGTAAATTGAATCTATCTCGTTAGGTTGTAATGCATCATTCCATATGGCAACTTCCTTCACATAACCAACAAAACTCTTTATATCCACATCTAATCTTCTATCAATTGCAGTACCTATATATGAAAATCTTTTTTTAGTATCTAATAAACGACTACGATAGAGTTTTTGTTTTCGTTTACCATCTTGATAATAAGTAAGAGTTTTTTTAATTGAATCATGAACCACAAGTACTTCTGTAAAGTAGTTTGGTTCTATGTTTGTATTAATCGATATGCAAGTTCTATTGTTATCCCAAGTTTCAAACTTAAATCTACCAAATGAATTATATCCAATTGTGGTGTCATATCCAGGTATGGAAAAAACACAATGTTCATCTTGATCTTTTAAATAATCTGGTTGTAATGTATCTGGTTTAAATGAAACATATATACTCCAATCATCTCGAATTTTAATATCGTTTGGAATTGTGACATATGACTTATCACCATGAAAATATGAACACATAGTAGTTTCTAATGGAGTTGGATATACCTCAAAATCTAAAAATACATTATTTTCAGTACATCTATATAATAAATCGTCATCTTCAAATCCCCAACCCCAAAATTCATTAGAGTATCCATTTATATCTACAAACGTTTTTGATGGAAACATAGTGACGCCACCAAAATACGTAGAAAAAGTTTCTTGTTTCTCATCTACAAAATCAGTAGCCATATGTATAGGCACATCAGAATATGAATAATCTACCTCTACAGGCATCATATCCACATCATGAAATACTACATAATCACATCTCTTTGATTGAGCTTCTTTAAAACCAACATTTAATAATTTACCACGATTAAATGGTGTATGACCAAGTTGTTCAACAACAATTAATTCATAATCAATGTTTAATTTACTAAAATACTCAGTTATTGATTCTCGAAATTTTCTAAGGTGTCCTGCACGTGCACGATATGGTACAATGATACCTAATTTCATTATTATTTACTATCTTGTTTATCGTCATTTTCGATATACTTTGTATACCACTCATGCATATACCAAGCCAGTCTATCACCCCACTCATTTTTATCAATATCTTCGAACCAAAGTGTTAACGCGTCTAACACATTTGCAATTCTTTCCAACGCCTTAACTTTTCGTTCTTCTAAAACTAAAGTTTCTTCATTGTATTCTATTGTAGTTGTGGTCTTTTTACTGGATTCTTTTTTATCAGCCATTTTGATAACCTTTCGTTATATAACTTTAATATAAATATAAAGTTTAAAGTCTAAACATTAATAATTTTTTTTCTAATTCTATCCCAATACCTATACACACTATAATCGGAAGATTCTACTCGTTGAAACATATATTCTCTGTTACTTAAATCCATTCTATAGTCTAAATATTCAATTGCAGACAACATTTTCTTATATTCATGTGCAAATGCCTCTACCGCAGTTGATTTACTCACTTGTTTTAATCGTTGTAATACTGAATAATCCCATTTAAAATGGTGTACTTGTGTAAAATTCTTTTCAATTGGATACCTTTTTGGATGAGAAACTCCCCAAGATGTTCTACCACCTCTACCGAAGTCTACATAATGTTGTCCTGGTACTACATTAACACTACCTCTCATTAAAGTAACTTTATTTGGATTAGCTAAACTCAATGGATATCGAAAAAACCCAGCATTTGGCATTTCTTTCCAAACATCACTATCATCATTTATTTTTGCAAATCGGCCATCTTCACCTATTCTGTCAAGAAATCCTCCTGTTACAAATTCCCAATCATTTTCTTCACACTCTTCAATTATTTCTTCTATAGGTTTAGAATATAACTGTAATTCATCATCATCTGCAACTATCCACCACTCTTCTGGTTTTAATGATGTGGTTTCATTATAAAGTTCTGTAACTCTATTCCAATTAAATGGTTCTTCTATTGCAACCTTATATGGTTTTAGATTAAGTTTATCCAATATAGAAGTTGCCTCCTCTATAACAGGATCATCTTTATGGTGTGCATAAATTATTACAAAAAAATCCTTGACATATGGATAATAATGTCGTAACATATGGTATAACATTGTGGTATTGTGTCCACATACTGTAACTAAATTAATTTCTTTCATTTATAATTTCCGAAAGTATTTTTTTATCTATTTTATGTTCACCTTCAACTATTGAACTATGACTTGCATCTCCTGAAATAACTTCACGTAAATATAAATTATATTTTAAACCTAATTTTTTAAAAAGTTTTTCTATTCTGTTACCTCTTTCCAATCTCTCATCTAAAGTTGAAAATTCTGTTTCCCACTCTACTTCATTTTTAAAATTAATCCAATTACCCTCATTTTTCCACCTTTCAACTAAAGGCTGCCAACATAAAAATAATGAACAAGTAGTAACCTCATAAATTATATCAGAATATTCTTCTACAAAATCCATAGTCATTTGAAAATCTTCTTCAGATTCATTTATATATCCTATAATTAGTTGTAATAAAATTCTTATAGGATATCGTGTTTCTGAATCATTATTTATTTCTCTTATATTATTAAATATATCTCTCATTCCTTGAATGTTCGAATATTTTTTCATATGTCGTAAAACTTTAGGAGACGCCGATTCCATACCTGTAATCATAGTATGAAATCCAGCTTTACTATATAGTCTCATATTATCAATATCTCTCATTGGTTTTATCAACCTCATATTACCACCCCAAGTTAAATGTTTCCATTTTTTTGTAATTATTTTTTCACAGAATTCTTTCAACCATACTGAATTAAAATTAATTATAGAATCATGAATAAAAAAGCTTTGATGTCCTCGATTCCACCATTGTTCAAATTCTTCTACTACAGAATCAACTCTTCTATGATTAAATTGTGGAACGACTGTTGGTATAGAACAAAATGAACATTTAAATGGACATCCTCTACTCATTATTATTGGAACTGTTTGTGCATAACTTTTTTGATAATGTGGTGTATCTACAAAATCACTATAATCTGGTGTTGGTATATCTAACTCACCTCGTTTATGTTTCATTCTAAAATATTTAACTTCGGTTGAATAGGTTTTATCTATGTGATGTTGGTGTTCACGTGAACCATACCACTTATTATTATATTGATAAACAAGACCTGGAACTTTAGTATGTAGATTTTTTTTAGTTTCTTGGCCAATTATTTTATGAAAAGGAACTTCACCATCACCAAAAACTATATAATCTACAAAATCCCATTTTTTAAAATCATAAAGATATATTAAAGTCCCCTCTTTTTTACCAGGCATCACTCCACCTCTTATTACATCAACTCCCTTACCACCAAAAATAATATTAATATTTGGAAATTGTTTTTTAATGTATTTTGCAATATACAAAGTAGCATCTATATTACCATCAATAATTGAAAATCCTACATAAAATGGATTATATTTAGTTATCTCGTCACATACAATATCACATACATTTTTCATTTCAGGATATTTACCTAATCTCATGAAATCTCCTTGATGGGCAAATGTATTGAAATCAATACCAAAATTTGAATGTATTAACTCATTATTTTTTTCAAAAAAAGGCATTATTGGATCAGCACATAAAACTCGTAACTCTGATTGATATTGTTTAAAATATGCCTTTAGTGCAGAGACTCCTGCATAATACCCACTTTCTCTAAGGTTAGGTACTTGAATTAAGTAAATATCTTTATGAACTTCAGACGTTACCCTCGCTCGAGCTTTTCTCTCGGGCCAATAAGTTCTAACATTATTATCTGGAGTAATTTTTGGTTTAAGATATTTAGATGGAATTAATACTTCACCGAATCTATTTCTCAAAATTTTTCCTCATATCATATTCATATAAATTAAATATCTAAATTATCTGTAATAATGATTTTTTTATCTAACTTTAACATTTTTTCATATTCTTTTAAAAATAATTCATATTCTGGATGATTAGGTTTAAATATTCTTCTCTGTTTAACTATTTCTTCCGTACTGACTCCCCAATCGTTCCACTTACCAAACTCTGCCTCAACAACTGCATGTGAATTATAACTAAAATTATCAATCATTGATACAAATCCAGCCATTTCTCTATAATTTAAATCTGATACTACTAAAGATGCTCTGATAAATTTTAAATTAGGAATATCTTCAAATATAAATTTTAAATTCCGTTGCAAAGTTTCCCACTTTCCACCTTTTCTAACTACTTCATAAGTTTCTTTTGTACAGGCATCAATACTAATGTGACAAGTTAGTCTTGGTATATCGTGTAAATTACTTAATTCATTCCAGTGATTTTTTGTCCAACTAATAGCATTTGTATGTAAATGTAATGTATGTAAATTTGGAAAATCCTTTTTATTAATCATCTTTAATAAATCTCTAAAGACATCTGCCCCAAAAGCATCACCTGAATTAGTAATATAAATTTCATGAGTATCACAAAGTGGTTCACCCATTATAAGTTCTTGTATTTTATAAGTTTGTTCTCTATCCTTACCCTCTGTTTTAAAGAAATCTTTTCTACAAGAGGGACAAGCTAAGTTACAACTTCTATCGTGAGCAAATGTAACACTTTCTGGCCCATAATTTAATTTTGTAGTTTTATTCTTTATTATCTCTTGATACTTTTTTTTACCTGTAGGATTTATCTCTTTTGCATTCCATAACTTATTAAATGTAGTCTCGTCATATATTGGAAAATAGGCAGAATAATCTTCTTCATGTTTATTCCATTTCTGTATATATGGACATAAATTTTCATAACACATTGAAAACTCTCCATCATGCATACTTTGTCTTAATTTTTTTGCATAATCACTATTCCAAATATCTTCCCATTCGTCTGTTAATATATTACCTGCTGGTTTTTCAATCCAACTTGTACAACATTGCCAAACATCTCCATTATCTCTTATTTCGGCATATCTAAATGGTGATACACAAAAACCTTTTCTCATTTTTTTCTCACGATAGTTAATCCTGTTGAACTCGGTTTATCTTTTACAATACCGTGATTAAAGAAGTTCATAACTTCAAACTTTCTCTTATCAATAGATTTTACAAATTCACTTGGGCCTGATAAATCATCTCCCTCGTGACCATCTATTTCAATAAAATTATTTATATAACTTCTATCTGTATCGTGTATTGTAATAATTCCACCTTTGTTCATTCTTTGTGAATATAACTCAAAATCTTTTTTCACACCCTCAAATGTATGGTCTGCATCTATATGTAATAAATCTATTTTTATATCTTGTTTTACAAAGAAATCATAATATGCTTTTTCCGTTGTTTCTTTTATAAACTTTGGATGAAACCGATCTCTAAAAACACTATCTTTATCTGCCCAATCTACTTCACCATTAAATCCATTACAGGCATCTACAAGATAAGTACTTCCATTATCTCCCCATTCCATACACACATCTTTATAAAAACCCTCAACTGATAAATCCCATCTTGCCTGAGTCATTATTCGTGGTATAAATCCACCACCACTTCCTAAACAAACTAATGATTTAAATTTATGAAAATAAATTAAAGAATAAATAAGCATTCCATCACCAAGATGCATATCATCTGCACCATGACTCCAACGATAAGGAACTTCTTCT
>MDTB01173987.1_pt1 | contig 12508 bp, 9 predicted proteins | sample 811161 | NCBI WGS metagenome assembly MDTB01 (sample SAMN05326650, study PRJNA326480) | marine metagenome | isolation source: seawater | place: Mediterranean Sea | collected 2009 | reverse complement strand
CTTTGGCTTCCATCCTCATATTTGAGTAAAGCTATAAAACAAGACCTGTTTGGATCATATTCAATCCTTATGACCTCAGCACTGGTGTTATCCTTTTGTCTCTTAAAATCGATTATTCTATAACTTCTTTTATGTCCTCCTCCTTTCCACCAAACGGTTATACGACCTTGATTGTTTCTTCCTCCAGATTTACTTATTCCTTTAACAAGTTTCTTAACTGGTTTACCTTTATATACATTCTCCTTATTAACAAGGACTAAAGATCTTCTTGATGGTGTAGTAGGATTATAGTTCTTCAAAGCCACTTAGTTTATACCTCCACTGTAATCTATTGTTTGTCCTTCTTTTAAAGATATTATTGCTTTTTTGTAATCACTTCTTTTCCCCTTAGTTCCCTTGAAAATTTTTTGTTTCCCCTTGATCTTAATTGTGTTAATTCTGTCAACCTTGACTTTGAATATTTTTTCTATTGCTAATTTAATGCTTTGCTTAGAGCTATCTATATCCACCTTAAAAACAAACTGATTATTTTCGGATATTTTTGTAGTTTTCTCAGTAACAATAGGATTTTTAATTATATTATAAATGTTATTTTTCATTTTATGTATAGTGTTTTTCTACTTTATCTAATGCATTTTTTGAAATTACTAAAATATCTCTTTTCAAAATCTGAACTGCATTTATACCATCAAAGATTAAAACATCAATGTTTTTTATATTTCTTGTAGATAATAAGAAATTCTTATTTAACTCCGCAGCATCTAAAAATGTTACCGATAACAGTCCAAGTTTTTCTATCTTCTTTAACATGTCCTTAGTCTTACAAGATTTTACTTCTAACTTATCTACTATTCTAAGGTTACCCTCTTTTAATTTATCAGAAAGTATCATCTTCATTGCTAATTTTTTTACTTTCGCAGGTATTTTATATTCATGACTTCTTTTTCTTGGCCCGTGCACTACTCCTCCCCCTTTAAACTGTACTACTTTCTTTGATCCATGCCTTGCTCTTCCTGTACCCTTCTGTTTATATATTTTTGCGTTAGAACCAGCAATTTCATTTCTTTCCTTTACCTTATGATTTCCTTTTCTCTTCTTTGCTAATTGCCAATTAACTAACTTAGCCACAACTTCTTTTTTTACTTCTTGTCCAAAAACCTCTTTAGATAACTGTATATCTTCAATCTCCTTGTTATCGAGGTTATAAACTTTTATTTTAAGATTTTTACTCATGTCCGTTTTGCTATTTGTTGTTCTCTTTGGTATCTAGATCTTTTTTTCCTACAACTTCATCTTTTTTTATTTTAGAAGATACATCTTTAATTTCTTTTTTAGAAACACTCTCACTTAAATCTTTTTTTTCTAATACCTCGTCTTTTTTAATATTAGATGTTTCCCCCTTAGCCTCTTTTTCCAAATTAGTCTTATTTGTATCATCATTATTAACGCCAGCAGGATATGGAGTAGACGCTGGTAGACTCTTTTTTTTTGCATCTGTTATCCTAACCCAGGTTCCAACTGCTCCGGGAACTCCTCCCTTCACTAGAATTAAACCTCTTTCAGAATCAATAGATACAACTTCTAGATTTTGGACCGTCACAATTTTATTACCTAGCTGTCCAGCCATTTTTTTTCCTTTCCACACTCTGCCCGGATCTTGACTATTTCCAGTTGATCCATGACTTCTATGGGATATTGAAACTCCATGACTTGCTCTTAACCCGGCGAAGTTGTGCCTTTTCATTGCTCCCGCAAATCCCTTTCCAATGGAGTAGGATTTTACATCTACAAATTGACCAACCGTAAAATGAGAAACGCTAATAGATCTGCCAGTCTCAACAAAATTATCAGCCGATACTCTAAACTCTTTTATTTTTCTTAAAGGTGGAATCTTATTTTTTGAAAAAAACATTTTTTGTGGTTTTTTGAGGTTTGACGCTTTCATTTTCTCAAATCCTATAACGAGTGCATCATACCCATCTTTTGCTAATTTCTTTTGTGCTATTACTGTATTGTGAGGCATTTCCAAAACCGTAACACTATTATGAACTCTTTTTTCGTTGTAAACTTTTGTCATTCCGAGCTTTTTTACCAACAACCCTGTTCTCATAGTTTTATCTCCACATCTACTCCTGCCGCTAAATCCAACTTCATAAGAGCATCAACGGTTTGTGGAGTAGGGCCAATAATATCCAATAATCTTTTGAAAGTTCTAATTTCAAATTGCTCCCTTGACTTCTTATCTACATGGGGAGATCTATTAACCGTAAATCTCTCAATTTTTGTCGGCAGTGGTATTGGACCTCTAACATCTGCTCCAGTTCTTTTGGCTGTATTTACAATTTCATGTGTGGAATTGTCTAATATTCTGTGGTCAAAAGCCTTCAGTCTAATTCTTATATTTTGATGTGCAGCCATAACAATTTTATTTAATTAATATATTTATAATTACTCTATGATCTCTGAAACAACACCAGCGCCGACAGTCTTTCCGCCCTCTCTTATAGCAAACTTTAAACCTTTAGTCATAGCAATAGGTGATATTAAATTTACAGTTAAACCTATATTATCTCCAGGCATAACCATTTCTGTTCCACTTGGCAACTCTACTGTACCTGTAACGTCAGTTGTTCTAAAATAAAATTGGGGTCTGTAGTTCCCAAAGAATGGAGTATGTCTTCCTCCCTCTTCTTTCGTAAGAACATAAGTTTCTGCTTTAAACTTAGTATGCGGTTTAATTGATCCCGGTTTTGCTAAAACCTGTCCCCTTTCAACATCTTCTCTATTTATTCCTCTTAGCAAAGCACCAATATTATCACCAGCCTCACCTCTATCTAATAACTTTCTAAACATTTCTACACCTGTACAAACAGTTTTACCAGTATCTTTAATTCCTATAATCTCAATTTCATCATTAACATTAATAACTCCAGATTCAACCCTTCCAGTTACTACTGTACCTCTTCCTGAAATAGAAAATACATCTTCTATTGGCATCAGAAATGGCTGATCAACAGGTCTGTCTGGTTGAGGAACATACTTATCAACTTCTTCCATTAATTTAAGAATTGCTGGGGCACCAATATCTGACGTATCTCCTTCTAAGGCCTTTAATGCCGACCCTTTTATGATTGGAATGTCATCGCCTGGAAACTCATATTTTGATAATAGTTCTCTAACTTCCATTTCTACTAACTCTAATAGCTCAGGATCATCTACTTGATCTACTTTATTAAGAAAAACTACGAGTGCGGGCACTCCTACTTGTCTCGCAAGCAGTATATGTTCTCTTGTTTGAGGCATAGGTCCATCCGCAGCTGAGACTACTAGTACTCCTCCATCCATTTGAGCAGCTCCGGTAATCATATTTTTTACATAGTCAGCATGTCCTGGACAATCTACATGAGCATAATGCCTTGCAGTAGTTTCGTATTCGACATGCGCAGTATTAATTGTAATACCTCTTTCTTTTTCTTCAGGTGCTTTGTCAATCTCATCATAAGCTATACTTGTAGCTCCACCACTTTCTGCTAAAACTTTAGTAATTGCCGCTGTTAAAGTAGTTTTACCATGGTCAACATGTCCAATCGTTCCAATATTGACATGAGGTTTATTTCTCTCAAATTTTTCTTTAGCCATATTTTTTCTCCATTATTTTCATTTAATTTAAACTAACTAGCCAACTTTGATTTTAGTTCTTCCTCTACCATAGCTGGCACTAATTCATACTTATCAAATTGCATAGTATAAACAGCCCTTCCTTGCGTCATTGATCTTAGATTATTTACATAACCAAACATTGTAGCTAGAGGAACTGTTGCCCTGACTAAGGTAGCGTTTCCTTGAGGATCCATGCCTTGAACTTGTCCTCTTCTGCTATTAAGATCACCAATTACATCTCCTACAAAATCTTCAGGAGTAACAACTTCAACCTTCATTGTAGGTTCTAATAATTTTGGTTGAGATTTCGATAAAGCATCTTTAAAAGCTGTCCTACCAGCTATTTCAAAAGCCATAACACTAGAGTCAACATCGTGAAACGCTCCATCATATAGAGTGACACTGATATCAATTACTGGATAACCAGCTACTACTCCATTCTGCATTGCGCTTTCTATTCCTTTTTGTACTCCAGGAATATACTCTTTTGGTATATTTCCTCCTACTACTTTGTTTACAAAATCAAGCCCACAACCTGGTTCTCCTTTTTTTACTATCATCTTAACTCTAGCAAATTGTCCAGCACCACCAGATTGCTTTTTATGCGTATAATCTACATCTGCCTGAGATGTTATTGTTTCTCTGTAGGCAACTTGTGGAGCACCTACATCTGCTTCTACTTTAAATTCTCTTTTCATTCTATCAACTATAATATCTAAATGAAGTTCTCCCATTCCTTTAATTATTGTTTGACCACTCTCAATATCAGTATTAACACCAAAAGATGGATCTTCAGCTGCTAACCTACCTAGTGCTTCAGACATTTTTTCTTGGTCCGCTTTTGTTTTTGGTTCTACAGCAACTTCGATTACTGGATCAGGAAATTCCATGCGTTCTAAAATAATTTGATTATTTACATCACTTAGTGTATCACCAGTAGTAACAGACTTAAGACCGCATATCGCAATAATATCACCTGCTCTTGCTTCCTTTATATCTTCTCTACTATTTGCGTGCATTTGTAGCATTCTTCCAATTCTTTCTTTTTTACCTTTTACAGTATTCTCTACAGTACTTCCACTTTCAACCACACCTGAATAAACTCTAGCAAAAGCTAATGTACCTACAAAAGGATCTGTCATTATTTTAAATGCTAAGGCAGAAAAAGGTTGATTGTCAGTACTTTCTCTAGAAATGTCTTTATCACCATTAATATTAACTCCTTTTACAGCAGGAAGGTCTAAAGGAGAAGGTAAAAAATCAATTACTGCATCAAGCATCGGTTGTACTCCTTTATTTTTAAATGCTGACCCGCATAAAGTTGGAACAAAGTCTCCTTTTATGGTTCCTTTTCTTATACAATTTTTGAGAACAGAAACCTCTGGCTCCTTACCTTCTAAATAAGCCTCCAATACTTCATCATCTTGTTCAACTGCTAGCTCTACCATCTGCTTTCTGTAATCTTTCGCTTTTTCCATATGTTCGTTAGATATGTCAGTAACTTTAAATTCGGCACCTAAGGTCTCTTCTGTCCAAACTATTTCCTTCATATTAACTATATCAACAACTCCTACAAACTCTGACTCAGAACCAATAGGTAGTTGAGTAACTAGAGGAACAGCTCCTAATCTATCTTTTATCATGTCCACACAACGGTAAAAGTTTGCTCCTACTCTATCCATCTTGTTGATAAAACACATTCTAGGTACACCGTACTTGTTAGCCTGTCTCCACACAGTTTCTGATTGAGGTTCTACTCCTGCAACACTATCGAAAACAGCTACTGCTCCATCCAATACTCTAAGAGACCTTTCAACCTCAATAGTAAAATCAACGTGACCTGGTGTATCTATGATATTTATTCTGTTCTCATTCCAAAAACATGTTGTAGCAGCGGAAGTAATAGTAATACCTCTTTCCTGTTCCTGCTCCATCCAATCCATAGTAGCAGCACCATCATGGACCTCCCCTATTTTATGAGAGACTCCTGTGTAATATAATATTCTTTCAGTGGTAGTGGTCTTTCCTGCATCAATATGAGCCATTATTCCAATATTTCGATAATTATTTAATTCTGTCTTTCTACTCATATTTAATTACCATCTATAGTGTGCAAATGCTCTGTTAGCTTCAGCCATTTTTCTAGTATCTTCATTCTTCTTTATTGCTGATCCCTTCTTATCGTTTGCATCCATTAATTCGTTAGCTAACCTATCAATCATTGAATTTTCATTTCTCTTTCTAGCTGCATCTATTATCCATCTTATGGCTAGTGCCTGTTTTCTTCTTCCTGATACCTCTACCGGAACTTGATATGTTGCTCCTCCCACTCTTCTTGACCTAGTCTCAATTTGAGGTTGCACATTATCCACTGCGCCTCTAAATACCTCAATTGCTTTTCTACTGCTATTCCTCTTGCCAATTACGTCAAATGAAGAATAGATGAGCTTTTCTGCAACATTTTTTTTTCCATGCACCATTAGAGACCTTATAAACTTTGCTAATACTATGTCCCCATACCTTGGATCAGGCAATATTTCTCTAATAGTTGATTTTCTCCTTCTAGACAAACTTATTTCTCCTATTTTGGTCTTTTTGCGCCATATTTTGACCTTCTTTGTTTTCTATTTCCTACCCCCTGTGTATCTAATGTACCTCTAATTACATGATACCTAACACCGGGTAAATCTTTAACTCTTCCACCTCTTATAATAACTACTGAGTGTTCCTGCAAATTATGTCCTTCTCCTGGTATATAACTAGTAACCTCAAATCCATTAGTCAATCTTACTCTAGCAACCTTTCTGAGAGCTGAGTTAGGTTTTTTTGGAGTAGTCGTATAGACCCTTGTACATACACCTCTTTTCTGAGGACAGGCTTCTAGTGCGGGAACTTTGTTCCTTTTTATTTGCGCCTTTCTCCCTTTTCTAACCAATTGATTGACAGTCGGCATATTTTATTCCTTAAATAATTTAAAATACTTGAAAAGCGCATGTTATTGCCACCTTAAGCAACCGTCAAGTAGAAAATAAAAATAAAATTTTAAAATGTTGTATTTTTACAACAATTATAATTATCTAATCAGATTTTTTCATTTTCTATCTGTTTAGATTGCTCTTCTTGGATTCTTTTTTCGTTTAGAACAGCAATTTTCTTGTACTTTGCCATAGTTCTTCCTGTTCCTGCTGGAATTAATCTTCCTACTATTACATTTTCTTTTAATCCTATTAGATCATCTTTTTTTCCTGCAGTTGCTGCTTCTGTCAGAACTCTAGTGGTCTCCTGAAATGATGCTGCTGAAATAAATGATCTTGTTTGAAGACTTGCTTTTGTAATTCCATTTAAAATAGGAATTGATGAAGCAGGTTTTTTTCCTGCTTCTAAAACTATTTTATTAGCCGCTTCAACCTCTTCTCTATCTAACTGTTCTCCTGCTATTAATTCAGTATCTCCAGCTTCTATTACCTCTACTTTTTGCATCATTTGTCTTGATATAACCTCAATATGCTTATCATTAATCTTTACCCCCTGTAATCTATAAACATCTTGTATTTCATTAACTAAATAATTTGCTAACTCTTCTACTCCTAAAACTCTCAGAATATCATGAGGAACAGGGTTTCCATCCATTAATAAATCTCCTTTATTAACAATATCTCCCTCTTGTACCATTATATGTTTACCTTTGGGTATCAGATACTCAACTTTTTCATCTTCGTTATCCAAGCTAACCACTATTAATTTTCTATTCGCTCTCACGTCATTTCCAAATTCTACTCTTCCTCTGATATCCGATATATATGAATAGTCTTTAGGCTTTCTGGCCTCAAATAATTCAGCAACTCTAGGCAATCCACCTGTAATATCTTTAGATTTTTGTGAGTCCAAAGGAATTCTAGCTAAAAGGTCTCCTGCGTTAACTTTAGTTTTCTTTTTCTCTCCAGATATATAACTTACAGATAATACTGCAGCCACAGGCAATTCATAAACTGCTGATGCCCCGTTTGATAGTTTAAGGACTTTATTATTTTCATCGCAAATTTCTACTCTAGGTCTTAAATTAGCCACCTTAGCGGAAGACACAGTTTTCCAGTCTTTTATTACCTGGCTTGTCATTCCTGTATCTTGTGAAGTTTCTTCTTCTAGGGTTTCCTTGTTGACGTCAATAAAATTTACGTATCCTTTTTTTTCTGTAATTATAGGTCTAGTATAAGGGTCCCATTCTGCTAATTTGTCTCCTCTTTTAACCTTGCTTTTTTCTTTTAGTAAAATATTAGAACCGTAAGGTATTTTTTCTCTAAATCTTTCTCTATTATTATCGTCTTTAATTACAATCTTACAATCTCTATCCAACACAATACCTATACCCTTTTTATCAAATATTACATTACCCCCTTCTATATAAAGAGTTCCATCTATACTTGCTTCCAATCTAGACTGTTCAGCTCCAGCCTGCGCAGCTCCTCCTATATGAAAAGTTCTCATAGTAAGCTGAGTTCCTGGCTCACCAATTGATTGTGCAGCTACAACACCTACAGCTTCTCCAATATTTACTCTCGTTCCTCTTGCCAAATCGCGACCATAGCATATTGCGCATATTCCAATAGACAAGTCACAAGTTAATGCACTCCTAACGGTAACTACATCAATTTCTGCTTCAACAATTTTAGAAACTAAATCTTCATCGATAAAGTCGCCTTTTTTTGCAATTATTTTATTATCAGTAGGACTATTTAAATCTGTTGCACAATACCTTCCTATTATTCTTTCCTCTAAAGACTCAATCACCTCTCCTGCATCAATAACTGCCTTCTTTAAAATACCTTTTTCAGTTCCGCAATCATCCTTTGTAATAATTAAGTCTTGAGCTACATCTACTAACCTTCTAGTTAGATATCCGGAATTAGCCGTTTTTAAAGCGGTGTCTGCTAAACCTTTACGAGCCCCATGGGTAGAATTAAAATATTCTAAAACACTTAATCCCTCCTTAAAATTTGAAATAATTGGCGTTTCTATGATCTCTCCTGATGGTTTTGCCATCAATCCTCTCATTCCGGCTAACTGTTTCATCTGTGCGGTAGATCCTCTAGCTCCAGAGTCGGCCATCATAAAAACTGAATTCATTTGCGTTCCCTTACCGATAGCCATCTCATTCATCATTTTATCAGCTACTCCGTCCGTACACTTCGACCATGAGTCAATTACTTTATTATATTTTTCACCTTGTGTAATAAGTCCATCAGAATATTGTTTTTCATATTGCTTAATTAAATCTCTAGTCTCATCAACTAAACCCACTTTTGCTTCCGGTACAATCATGTCGTCTTTGCCAAAAGAAATACCTGCCATACAAGCATGCTTAAAACCTAATTCCATAAGTCTATCTGCAAATATTACAGTGTCCTTTTGTCCACAATATCTGTAAGCAACATCAATAAGTCCAGCCAACTCTTTTTTACTAAGAACTTTATTAATTAAAGAAAAGCTAATGTGTTTATTTTTAGGTAAAACCTCAGAGATTAATAGCCTTCCCGGAGTTGTATCAACAATCTTCTTTGCTTCTTTCCCGTCATTCTCAATTACATTTATCCTAGCTTTAATTTTTGCGTGTATAGATACTACTTTCGCCTCTAATGCATGTTTTAATTCTGAAATATTTGCAAAAATCATCCCTTCCCCTTTTTCTTTATCATTTTCTAGGCTTAGGAAGTAAAGTCCTAGAACTATATCTTGAGTAGGAACAATTATGGGCTTTCCATTTGCAGGACTAAGTATATTATTTGTAGACATCATTAAAACTCTAGCTTCTAGCTGTGCTTCTATAGACAAGGGAACGTGAACTGCCATTTGATCACCATCAAAATCCGCATTAAAAGCAGTACAAACTAATGGATGTAATCTTATTGCTTTACCTTCAATAAGAACAGGCTCAAAAGCTTGTATTCCTAATCTATGCAAGGTTGGTGCTCTATTCAATAAAACTGGATGCTCTCTAATTACTTCATCAAGTATATCCCATACTTCTGGTCTCTCTTTTTCAACCATTTTTTTTGCTGATTTTATAGTTGTAGCCAACCCCCTTAATTCTAGTTTTGAATAAATAAATGGTTTAAAAAGTTCTAAAGCCATTTTTTTTGGTATACCACACTGGTGTAATTTTAATTCCGGGCCAACAACAATAACAGACCTGCCTGAATAGTCACACCTTTTACCTAATAGGTTTTGCCTAAACCTTCCTTGTTTTCCTTTTAACATGTCAGCTAATGATTTTAACGGCCTCTTATTAGCACCACTTATAGGCCTTGCTCTCCTTGTATTATCAAAAAGCGCATCAACTGATTCCTGAAGCATCCTCATTTCATTTCTTACAATGATTTCTGGGGCCTTTAATTCAATTAACCTCCTCAATCTGTTATTCCTATTTATAACCCTTCTATAGAGATCATTAAGATCAGAAGTTGCGAATCTTCCGCCATCAAGAGGAACTAATGGTCTTAAGTCTGGTGGAATCACTGGCAAAGCTGTTAAAATCATCCATTCAGGTTTATTACCAGAGGTTAAAAACTGCTCAACTAATTTAAGTCTTCTTATGAGTTTTTTTCTCTTAATATCAGACTTTGTTTCTAATAGATCTTGCTTTATGTTCTCTTTCTCCTCCTCTAAATTCATCTCCTCAAAAATTTTTCTGATTGCTTGTGCTCCTATACCAGCACTGAAAGAATCAGCCGCATTATCATCTAATGCTTGATTATACTCTTCATCAGATAAAATCTGTTTAAATTTAAGGTTGGTAAGCCCTGGTTCCATTACTATATAATTTTCAAAATATAGGACTCTTTCCACATCCTTCATTGCCATATCTAATAAAAGACTAATTCTAGAAGGTAATGACTTTAAAAACCAAATGTGGGCAACCGGTGCAGCAAGTTCTATGTGCCCCATTCTCTCTCTTCTTACTTTAGATTGTATAACTTCAACACCGCATTTTTCGCATACGATTCCTCTATGCTTCATTCTTTTATATTTTCCACACAAACACTCGTAATCTTTAACAGGTCCAAAAATTCTTGCACAAAAAAGGCCGTCTTTTTCAGGTTTAAAAGTTCTATAGTTAATTGTTTCAGGTTTTTTTACTTCTCCAAAAGACCAGGATCTAATTTTTTCAGGACTTGCTATTGAAATTTTTATTATATCAAAATCATTTTTATTATTTAAATCTAGTTGTTTAAGGGCTTTATTCATTATAACTCCTATTATTACTCTTTACTTTTTTCAGTCGCATTTTCATTTGAGGAAAGTGACACATCCAAGCACAGTGACTGCATCTCTTTTACTAAAACATTAAAAGATTCTGGAACTCCAGCTTCAAAGTTGGTTTCTCCCCTAACAATTGATTCATAAACCTTACTTCTACCAGCAACATCGTCAGACTTTACAGTCAACATTTCTTGAAGAGTGTAAGAAGAACCATAAGCCTGAAGAGCCCAAACCTCCATCTCTCCAAACCTTTGTCCACCAAATTGTGCTTTTCCTCCAAGAGGTTGTTGTGTAACTAAACTATATGGACCTATAGATCTTGAATGAATTTTGTCATCAACTAAATGATGTAATTTTAGCATGTAGATGTAACCTACAGTTACTTTCCTATCAAATTTTTCTCCGCTTCTTCCATCTATTAAAGTCACTTGTCCTGTTTCGTCGAGACCAGAAAGTTTCAATAACTCAACGATATCATTGTCTTTAGCTCCATCAAAAACAGGTGTAGCCAAATTTAATCCTTTTTTAACTTTTCTTACTAATTCAACTACCTCTTCCTCTGATAAATTGGCAATCCTTTCTTCATAATACTTAGGCTTAAATACTTTCTTAAGAATTTTCTTAGTCTCGCTTGCCTTATTCTTAAGGTCTAAGTCTACTTTTTCTATAATATTTCTAATCTTACTTCCCAATCCAGCTGAAGCCCAGCCCAAATGAGTTTCTAAAATCTGTCCTACGTTCATCCTTGAAGGGACTCCTAAAGGATTTAAGACAATATCGACTGGAACACCCTCTTCAGTATATGGCATGTCTTCAATTGGTGATATTTTAGAAATTACACCTTTATTTCCATGCCTACCAGCCATTTTATCTCCTGGTTGTAATTTTCTCTTCACAGCAACAAACACTTTAACCATCTTTAAAACCCCAGGAAGAAGATCATCGCCTGACTGTACCTTATCAACTTTTTCTTTAAACCTAAGAGAAATTTCATCCACTTCTGAGTCAAACTCTGCTTTCAATTCCTCTATACTATTCATGGTTTGTTGGTTCTTTGTTGCTATCTTCCATATCTGTTTCTTATCAAGTTCTACCAATAATTTTTCAGTTATAACCTGCCCATCCTTAATATTTTTATTAGAACCAGAGAAGTGTTTGCCTATTAATAAGCTTTTTAGCCTTTGATGTGTATTATCTTCTATAATTCTTATTTGGTCATCACGGTCTTTTGCCAATCTATCAATCTCTTCTTTTTCGATAGCTAGGGCTCGTTCATCTTTATCTACACCTCTCCTATTAAAAACTCTAACCTCAACTACAGTTCCGGTAACTCCTGCAGGTAATTTTAATGAAGTATCTCTAACATCAGAAGCTTTCTCTCCAAATATAGCTCTCAATAATTTTTCTTCAGGCGTCATTGGGGTCTCGCCTTTTGGAGTGACCTTTCCTACAAGTATATCGTTAGATTTAACCTCAGCTCCTACATAAACAATACCCGCTTCATCTAAATTCTTTAAAGCCTCCTCTCCGACATTTGGTATATCTCTCGTGATATCTTCCGGACCAAGTTTTGTATCTCTAGCCATAAGCT
>MDTB01061734.1_pt1 | contig 12508 bp, 4 predicted proteins | sample 811161 | NCBI WGS metagenome assembly MDTB01 (sample SAMN05326650, study PRJNA326480) | marine metagenome | isolation source: seawater | place: Mediterranean Sea | collected 2009 | reverse complement strand
TGAAGTGACTGTTATGGTCGGTCCCTTGTTTCCCCATTTTGCGGGCAAAACCTTTTGAGAAAATTTCCTAGTCTTAAGTTCTTTTGGAATTTCTCCATTGTTTTGAATCATGAAAGAAAATTTTTCAATGATTTTTTCAGAATGTTTGCTGTATTTATGTTCTGTGAGCTCATTACTTTTTAAGGAGATATTTGACTTACGCTTCTTTCTTATTTCTTTTTGCCAGAGAGTTTGTGGCTTTCGAGGATATTTGGTTGTTTCTCCGCCATTCACAAATTTTTTGTCGATAAGATCGGAAAAAACATCCATTGGATTTGGGTAGTCATAAGAAGGTTCTGGTAAGAATTTGTTCTCCAAAGCATCTTCAGAATCGCATATAGGTATACCAAGTTTTTGGTGGATACCAACAATTAACACTCTAGGTCTATTTTGTGGAACACCATAATCTTTAGCGAGTACAAGCTTATATTTCACATCATAATTGGGTATTTTTTTAAAAGTGGTAAGAATATCTCGGAAAATTTCACCTTTGGTTCCACCTTCAGTCCATTTTGCATTCAACAAGCCTTGAACATTTTCGAAAAGAAACATTTTTGGTTTAACTTTGTGAATGAAAAATGCCATATCTTGAAAAAGATGGTTTGAGGGTAATTGTTTTTTCTCAACCGAGTAAGACCTTCTGACTCCCATACCAGAAAATCCCTGACAAGGAGGGCCGCCAACAACAAGATCCACAGGGTTCTCTATAAAATCCCTTCCAAAATCTTTCTTGAATTCTTTAAAGAGTTTATTAAAAAAATTTTTTTTATTAATGACATCTTTTATGTCTTGGGAAAAATATTTTTTTCTTAAATGAGGATAGTTCTTTTCACGATTTATCAGGTAGGTTTCCAAGGCATCTTTGTTTAGCTCATTTACATATAGGGGAAAAAAACCTGCCTGTTCAAGACCTAACGACAGTCCCCCAGAACCCGAAAATAAATCAATAAAAACTGGTTGAGAATGCTTTAAAACTTGAGACATAAAAAATGATTTAATATCAATTTATAATATTCGAGATTTTAAATATGTCCAGGAGAATTTAAGCAGATAAATTTTATAACTTTCGCCACTGAATTACGCCGTCATAGTCTGGTCTTTCATAAAGCTCCTTTAAGATTGTACCCATTCTAGAATTAACATCATTAATATGTATAACGATTTCTGATACTCCTCTTGTTAAGGCAATAAGTGACATTTTTGCAGCATAATTACTTGCTTCCACATTTATATCATCAATATTTAATTCATCTTTATCAAATAATTCAATTTGCGATGCAGATCTCGCTTGAATTTCTTGAGACTCTTTTTTATCTCTAATATATTTTTCAATGTAAAAATTATAAGAATCGTCAAAAGCAAAGTTAAAAACAATCCAACCTTCTAAACCTCTGCAAGTACTATAATTAACTATTCGAATTTCATCATCTTTAGGTAAATTATGTCTTTCTCCTGAAGTAGCATCCCAAACACCTACTTTATTTTTTTTTAAAATAGCAGCTACTTCACAATATTCATTTTGATGAGGCTTTCTGCCCACGACTTCCCTTGCCATATTATCTGGGACACAATAAAGGTAGTCGACTGGAAAGGTTCCATCCTTGGCCATTGAACCTTTTATATATCCGCTCTCTGTGAAACCTCCTCCTTCGTCAAATTTTAAAAAATTTTTATAATCTCCTTCAATGACATGCACTTCACCTCCCAAACCATCATCATTAATTTCTAACTCTCGGTAAGAATTTTCATGAAAGGCTTCTTTACTAAAGTCTTTAACAAATTTAGATAAATTACTCTTCATTCTCACTGCTTTTGTTAGTTGAGCAGCATAAAATTTTTCACTTTCTAAATTTTTTGTCCAAAAAAGGGTTTTTCCTCTGGTTTCTTGGGCATATCCGTGAGCACAAATAGTTTTGTTAAAAGAAAAATATGCAAGAACTAAGTCTTTTTCAATTCTATTCCAATCTTGACATTCGTCTACGAAAGCATAATCGTAATCAAACGTTATTCCTTCGTATTCTCTGTATGCTTCTTTGGTTAAGTCAGATAGTTCTTCTGCACTAAGAGCTTTAATGTACTCTCCAAACTGTTCCAGCGCTGTAAGGTATTTTGTTTTTCCAGTATTAGAATCTTTTACCATTAATTCCCTTAGAAAGTTTTCACCTGTATTTAATTCAAGTTTTAGTTTGTGATTTGCATACATTATAATTACAGCACAAAATCTCATAACACCATCAAATGCTATGCCCCCTTCATTTATGTCTTGAAGAATATGAATTCTCATTAGTCTCGCGAGCCTTAAAAGAGTCGATCTCAAAGGGATATTAAAAGTTAAAAACAGACAGTTAGCTCCTTCTGAAGTAATTAATTTTTGAGCAGTTTGTAATAATCTTATTGTCTTTCCTGTACCCCCATGTCCTTGAAAAATTAACAGTTTTTTTCCTATTTCTTCCAACCATTGCTGTCGATAACTACCTTCTACGATTTCTGTCATTCTTTTTTGATCTAGAAAAGAAGGAGTTAGTGATGGAAAAAAAGAGGCTTCTTTAAAGAAAGATTCATCTTTTGGGTAGAAAGAACTTATTATTCTTCCTTGACCTGTTTCTTTTTTTTCAGCTGAAGTATTAGTTGTATAAAGTTCAGAGGTCAATACAGCAAGAATATCTTTAGCATTATCTGAATTTAGGATAAGGTTCAGCACCAGTCTCTTACCATTATTATCTTTTGGAATTTCCTCATCAGAAACATTTACAAGATTTATAAATTGTGACCCTGCAATCCAAGGAGCAGAAGTTGTACGTATGTGTCCATTAATAGCCCAATATTGTTTAAAAGCCTGATCAGTAGCATTTTTCCATTTATTGTCTTCAGGGTAAAAAACCTTAACTTTTCCAGCTTCGATCTCTATATGTCTTCTACGATGTCTTTTAACCTCTACATTAAAAAAAAAATTTTTTAGAAAAAGCTTTTCTCCATCAACTTTTGTTATTTCAATAGGTTTTTCAAAAGCTCCAAAAACTACTAGATCTGAAGTTTTGACTCTTCCACCGCTTAAAAAAGGTTCTACAAAAATATTTATCCAACTTCTATCATCTTCTGATGAAAATTGAGGCCATTTTTCAGTAAAAATCGTTTTTAATTTTTCAGCCGCTACAGACTCAAAATCACTATCCTGATTAAATATCCTAATCATAAGAAAATAAGTATTAGATATTTTGTCTCAAAGAGCAATGAACACGAACTAAAACTAACTAAAATAACCTTTTAAATTTTTTTCACTACCTATGATTGTTGTTCTATCAAGAAAAATATTTTTAGGTACTTGCTCACATGCTAAGTCAGGTATCATTGTACATGCATGGCATGCGGCAAAGCTGAATCCCCCTAGACCCTGACCTTCACTTTCAGTACAAATTGGATCACTCGAGCAAGTAAGAGAGTTATTAATTGCATTTTGAAACATTCCATCAAAATGTTCAGCTCTAGCCATTCTTACTAGGCCGCCTAACGACCCCGAGCTATCGGATGATGTATAAATTAATATACCCGCCATTTTATTTTCGTGGCTAAAGTAAATTCTTTCTTTAATTTCATTGATACCGTAACCACATTCCAAAGACAACTGCCTCATTAAAATATGTGAAAGCGTATGCAACATAATGTAACCAGAATCAGTATAATTTTCAGACAACACTCTAAAGTCGTCTTTAATTCTTTTCTTTAAAACTTTTTCATTTTTTTTGAAACCAGTATTTTGAGAAATCCAGCTTTTAATCTTTTCATATCCAAGATTTAAAAATATACCTTCGCCATAAGCTTCAAAAGCAGGTAAAAATTTTCTTTCGTTTCGTGCCGGATTGAATTTTCCTTCGGCTCCTCCTCTAGAAAATCCAAGGAGAACATTTGTAGCTTTTAATTTATTTACAGAATGCAAGCTAAAGATAAATTTTCTAGTAAATTCAGAATATTCTGACATTTCCATTTTTTTGGATTCATATTCTTCGCTGGAATAATTACTAGTTAAAACTTCAAATTCTTCAAAATAAAAATCATCTTTTTCCTTTGAAATAACAATTTCCCCATCATTTACATCTTTTCTATTTTTAAATTCTTTTTCAATAAGCTTAAAAATTTCTTCCTCATTTAAATTTGGTTCCAAATTTTCAGCAAGACCAATCAACTGTTTATTTATTGACTTAATTGTGTATTCCTTATCATCTTCTTCATGACTATCCAAGATGACTTTATATTGTTCTTCATCTTGAATTGGGTGTCTTGCAGATATGGGCTCTGGAATAAATAATCCAGTTTCTTGATAAGGAAAATAGATTCTTGATGCCCCTCTTGGATCAATACTCAAAGGCTTTTCACATTGCTCAGTTTCTGGCTCCTTTAACCACGGTTTTTTTGCTTTACATATTAAAATTGAATTTTGATCATTTTCTCTGTTTCTTGCGCTAAGCTCAGATAGGTTTTTCCTAGAATTACAAGATCCACAGGTCAAATTTAGGCTGGAAAAACCGAGACCGTTTCCATCATCAGCCAAGTAGAGTTTAGGATCAGGTTTTATCATTTCTCTACAACCTTCATCACAACTGGACTGCATAATCTCTTTCCAAGGAACATCTTGTAAGTGTCCTTCGTCGCAAAATGCTACAAATCTTGAAGGCTCTAAAAAAGGTTTTTTAGCCATTGGTATTTCATTACAAGAACCATTAAGCCAGCCAGGATGACTATCATTAGAACATTTTGCTTTTTCTGCAGATGTAGGATGCGGTTTGGTCATAATCCCACATCTGGAACAAACATACCATGCAGGAAACTTTGCAACAGGCATATGATTCATAATTTCTTTCATCTCTCTAGGTTTATGACGATCATTTGCTATGGGCGGATGTAAAAGATAAGAAACCCATTTAAATTTATCTTCTTCAAGATCTTTCATTCTCTTATTTATAAAATTTAAAAGTCTTGGATTATTAATTACTAGTTTTTTAAAACTATTGTCGCCATCTTGAATGGGCCACTCGTCTACAGAAAGAGATATGGCCGTATAATTTAAATAGTCGTAAGTAGCTCCTACCCCAAAAGGTATAACTACTTGACTCCTATTAAGTTCGTCACTCATCTACGCCACTTAACTTAACTTCTACACTTAAACCTGATGATCTTAAACTTGTAGGAGCAGAGAAAACAGCCTCTGGAATCAAATCTCCATCTGGATCTAATAATCTTTTTCCAGTTCCTCTTCTTCTGCGGTTGCTTGAAGCCATGTCCCCCCATTCTTCTAAATTTCCTTCTGTCCATAAATCAATTATTTTATCGATATCTTTTTCTGTAGAATCTTCTTCGCTTTGGTCTATGTTTCGAACAGCCTCTAGAATCCATTCTTTAGCCTCAAGAATTTTAGGATCGTTTCTTTCTATACTAGGCGAGCTTTGTCCTAAAGACCTTACTAGACCAACAAAAATTGCAGGCAATCCTCTTTTTCTTGCACCAGCTGCAAAGGGAGTAACACTCACTTCTTCAACATATTTATAAAATGACTGATGATAGTTTTTGAATTGTTCATAAATTGACCTATCTTTGGATTTTGAATGATTATATAAAGTGACAACTAAACCAGGATGCAATCTCCCTATTCTTGAAGATGCCTGAATATATTCAGCAGTTGACCTTGGATGGCCATTAATCACCATGAGTCCAAGTCTGGGGATATCTACACCAACAGAAATCATGTTGGTTGCAAGAAGAATATCTATTCCTCGAGGATCATTCTTAGATGAAAGATTCTGTTTCCAAGGCATGTTCAACCTTGCTTTGATATTTTCTATTTCAGATTGAGATAGTCTTCCTGTTAATTCCTCAACAGACCTTATTTTTCTCGTGAAGCCTCTAGGATTATCGTAAGAACCTAAGTTAAATAAATTAATTCTTACTGCATCTGTTTTTAATTTATTTATCAAATTAATAATTTGATTAGACATAAATCCTAGTTCTCTTCTGCTATTGAAATACCATATTAATGTTCCATATGGATCAAAAGCACTATCTTTTGATGAAACAGAAGGGTAAAGAGCACTTCTTTGAATATTTATATCTTCTGAAGGTCCGTTTAAGCTATTGGAAAGGGCTTTATCTAGCCTAAGTATTATTTTGTCATTTTCTTCGTTTATCTCTTCAATTTTATATTTTGCAAATTCATTACCGTGATAAACAGAAAAAGAAGGAAATTCTTTTAAGGATGAAAGGATATCAACTTCAATTTCTATTTCTCCTGAATTCGCATCAGTCATGATTTGGGGTAATTTAGATTGAGGAGACTGTAATAATGGCACTACAGCTCCTGCACTTGCATCAATCATTGATCCTCTGGATGAGCCAAAATATCCTAAATATAGACGACCAAAATCATTTCCTTCATTAGGAACTTCTTTAGAAAAGTACGAGTCACCCCAATCCAATACTTGCGGCGGAAAAATACTTTTCTTCCTTCCTCGATAAAGGGCTTTAGTTTGCTCATCCGAAAAGGTCAAAGTAGCTGAGGCGCCAATTATCTTGGGCGAAATTTCGGAATCAGCCGTACTTCTAGACAAAAGCTTTAATAATATATTTTCATAAAGAGCTGTCATAGTTCCTAAAGGACCTGAAATTAGGTGCAATTCATCTTGAATTATTAAATCAGGTCTTTTGTGATCATCGTTTTGAAATGTTTTTATTGCGTCATCTTTCCAAACCAACTTCGCAAAATTATCTACGGTTCCTAAAACCAAGGTAGGTTTTTCTTTATATATTGCTTCTTCCCAAAGCCTTATTGGTAATTGATTTGCAAAATAACACCTATGGTCAGAACATTTAATAATGACTTCGCCATCTCTTTCTTTATATGCATCATCTGTCAATTTTATCAAAGAGGATTTACACCAGGGACACTCATGAAGATTAAAGGAATACTTGTTGCCGCCTTGGGTATTAGCCATTTCATCTAAAGCATTTCTATGCGTTTTAGGAGATCCAGCTCTTCCTAACCATAACCCTAGATTTATCTCTTCTTCTCCAAGATTGTATGAAAGTCTTCCGGGTTTATTTAGTCTTAAAAATTCCATTGCACATATTAAGGCAGAGCTTCTTCTAAATTGATCAGAAGTAAGCAGCCTGAGGGTATATCTCATAATTGAGCACACCCCAGCACCTCCAAAAGTAGGATCTTTAAGCCTTCTTAAAAAAGCTGTAAAAGCAAAAACTCCAAAATAAGCTTCAGTTTTTCCTCCACCGGTAGGAAACCAAATTAGATCGACGCTATTGCGGTACTCGGTATATTGATCTGGTTTAGAAATCTCAGGGATGACTAAAAGCAAAAAGGCAATTTGAAAAGGACGCCAAGTTGCATTAAGTTGACTATGGTTATTTTCAGTAAGTGCCTGAATTATTTCAGCTTTTTCACAATTTAGATCATCATCTTTTTCCTTACTTTTTAAGAAGTTCAAACGGTTAAATTGGATTGCCATTGCGTGATTGGTTAATCTAAAGGCAAGATCAACTTTAGGATCATTTTCGTTTTCAAGAATTTTTAAGCCTTCCTTCATCCTTTCTAAGGTAGCTTGTGCCTGTTCTAAATGTCTTTCTGCGGCAGGATGGTGTTCTTCAGAAACCTTTTCTTCTGTTTTTCTTAATAGCCAATTTTCGTAACCCTCTATTAGGTTGTCTAGAGGTTTGTATCTGTCAGAGATACTTTTAAGATTATCAATATCAGCAAGTTCATTCATTTTGCATTCGGCAATATCATCAGAGGGACTGATTTTGCTTAATTCGTATTGAGGAATAAATTCTGTCCATATTTCTTTACAAGGATCTTGCTCCTCCCAATTAGCTGCACAGCCTTGACCTGTAGCGAAAGATTTTTTCTTTCTAAAGAGCAATTCCAAAGAGCTACCATTTTCTCCGCTTTGATGTTTTATTCCAGAGCCAATAGGTAAAAATTTACTTTCTTTGAGGCTTTTTATTTTCAATCCGCATTGAAAGAAACATTCTTTAAAAGTAAGAGATTCTCCTTCCTCCGATTCCAAAATATTCACCATTGAAACAGAGGTTAGTAAATGATTACCTTTTTCTCTTGTTTTTACAGATAATTTTAAATTTTCGCTTTCGAGTTTTTGTTCTAGAGAAAAGGCGGCAGCTGGTTTTATGATTATTTCACTCTTAATTCTTGACCTTTTGTATAAATATCCATCATGTGGACGTCTCGTAGCTTTCGGATCGGGATTAGTCTCTTTTTCATAGGTGGAGTATCCATATTCAATTTTAAACTCTTGATTTTTTTCAGAAATAAAATTTATTCCGAATGCGGAAGGTCTATTTTGAGAGGCTAAATCTATAGTATTTAATTCTTCACTCTCTATTTCATCTTCTTCCGAGGTAGATTTTGATTTATTATGTACTAGCTCGCTTTCCTCATCACTCAAAATTTCTCTATCGTCCAGATCAAAATTATCTTCAAAATTTAAAGAATCATTTACCTTCTGCGGAAAAAGAATTCCTGTTGAAAACTGATAAAAAGGGTCAGCATAAAGTTCTGTTTCTTCTTCTATGTCCCAAGAACGCCCATAGTGAGCATGAACGAAGTCATCAACTATTTTTTGTCTTGCTTCTTTTCTTTTTGAAATATCAATTTTAGGAAGATCGCTCATCTTTTCTAAAACCTCTTAAAATTTCATTTAAATTTTCAACTTTATATAAATACCGTCTATCAATTTGTACTTTTTCTGTTGCTTGTATCTCATAAATGGAAAATTTGAATTCTTTAGATCCAATTTGAAGGTCAAATTCTTTATCATTTTCTTCTAATTCATATTTCTCTAGAAGAGTGTTTAGGTTTTTTCTTGCCTCTTTTCTCAAATTTTCAACTTTACGTATAGAATTTTGACAGTTTTCACTATTCGCATCATCTCCAGTAAGGTCTAGGATTTTTTCAATTTCAGACAAACTTTGAGGTCTTAGAGTTTCTTTATCCTGAAGCCAGTTTCTTACAGTTTGAACATGCTTTTTTACACCTTTTTCTGCGAGTTTATTCTTTAAATTTTCATCGTCAAGATTATTATCATTTTTAAACCTTTCAAGAGAGTCAATCCAAAACTTTGCTTCATGTTTAACCTTCTGATAGATGGAGTATTTTTTATTGTCATCTTCCAAGCTAGCATCCAATAAGTCATCACCATGAATTCCTTCTTTAATAATGAGTTTATCTCCAGGTTTCAAGAGTTCAGATCCATCGTAATTGATTTTTTTATCTTCTTTTGAAAAACTTAAAGTATCTCCTTTTTCAGGAGACAGATAAACTTTTTCGCCCTCAAGAAAAAATAAATTAGATGTAATATTTTCTTGTGAGTTGATGGAATATTCTTTTCCAATAATTTTTTTTGTATCTTCTAAAAGAGAAAAGAATGGATCAATATCATGAATTAATTCATCAAGGTTTTCAGAAATTTCTAACTTAACTTCTTTTTCAGACGAATCAAACTCATTAGAGAAGAATTTTTTTTCAATCTTTTCCATTTTTTTGTGTACTTTGAATTCCTCTTTAGTCAAAAAGAAAATATGATTTTTAGCATAATGATAGTTTCTTAACTTTGTCGAGATATCTTTGCCCCAAAAATAAGGAACAATTAAATTTTTTAAAAATCCGCTCGAGTCAAGATCAGGCTTAGATAAAACTTTTAAATTAGGAAATCTTTCTTTTAAGCGATTAGAGATTTTCTCTTTTTGGCTAGTTCTACATATTAAATGGAACTCTTCAGAGGAATGCTTATCTAGGTACTCCTCAAGGTGACTTTGCCTGCTTGTTTGAAGAATACTTAGTTTATTAGTTTTTAAAAATTTGCAAACTTCCTCATATCTATCATCAAATTTAGCTTCATGTTCCAAATCTTGTAACAGGAAATCAAAATCTTCCTCAAACTTTTCTTTTTCATCTCCTTCCAAAACAAATAATTGTTGGCCTAGAAAATGGACTAATCGACAATAATTTAACCTTAAATAGGGATCAGCCTCACCAAAAATTCTCCTGAATTTTCTTAGCTTGTCTAGCCTTTCAAGCATAGGATCATTTTTCATTTGCACCACATCAATATTAGGCTTCAAAGTTCTTATCAAAAAGCTGCCAAAAGGTCCTTTTTTTTCAACATCTATAGGAATATATTCATCATGAGACCCCACAAGAAGCTCATAATTTTCTTTCTGAAGTTGGGTATTGAGATCATTTTTATAGACTTCGCTTAAGAGAATTGTATCGATATTATTGTTGAGCAAATTCATTCGCAAAGTATCATTAAGTAATAAATTTGAGCATGCGCAAACAATCAAATCTAAATTAAAGTCTTCATTTTCATCATGAAGTCTCAAAGCTTTATTAACTTGAGTAAGACTTGAAGCAATAATTATTTGTGCCTCAGGAAAAAGTTGTTGAGGAAAAGGATTTTCAACATCTAAATCATTATTTTTTTTAAAACCCTTCATGCCAAACCATGAAATTAGTTCCTCTCCGTATATAAATTCTCTCAAAAAAGGCTCTAACTCTATCTTTTTTGAAATCAGAAGTATCTTGCCATTGCTTTTAAGTTTTTTTACAGACTTGTTAAAAAATAATCTATCCCACAAAAAAGACTGATTAAATTCCTTTGTTGGATCCATCCATTCTTCAACAGTTTTTTTTGTTGAAAGTTTAAAATCTTCATTTATCTTAGATGCATATCTCAAATCGTCATTATTAAGTTTGATAACTTGATTATTTTTATCTTTGACAAAGAAATCTGGACCCGATTTTCTATCGTATTTAACATTTATTTTAGTTTTGGTTCCCCTTGAAGAAGTTTTAAAACCTAGATTTAATTTGTCTCCTTTTTTAAAGGATTCTAATTCATTAGACTTTCTGGAAGCTTTCAATCTGTCAGTAATAGATTTACCGATAGATATCAATAATCCCAACGGACCGATTTCTCGAGTAACAATTAACCTTTTTATTGGCTTTGAATTATCTTTACTTGTGTAAGACGCTTTAATAAGGTCTTCAAGATTAGTCAAAGGTAAAATATTTTCGGTTTCCCCAACACCAGGAATAGAAAATCCTGAAAAGTTTTCATCATGAATTTTCACTAAATCATAAAACTCTTTGTTAGGATTAAGTTTTTTGAAGCTAAAATTTATAGCATATAAGTCGTCTACAAGACCTAAAATTCCTTCTGAATCAGGAATGAGGTCATCTTTTTTTAGAAAATACTTTAAAGCAGCAGTAGCTTGAAATTTATCATTTTGATTACTCTGTGATTTCTCTATTAAAAAGGAAAGTTGATGAAGATATTTTGAGAAACCCGGAATGTGTTGATATTTTTCAAGAAGTTTCATCTGAGGTGAATCTATTACTTCAGACTCAGGAATAATCGTAGAATCTTCCAGAGAATTAACTTCATCTTCGATGTATTTTTTTTCTTCTTTTGAAAGACAATTTTCTAAAGATGGCTGAACAAAAGGATCATCTTTTTTTATAGTTTCTAAAACACCAAGAAGCAATCCATTGATGTTCGCTTTTCTTTCTATGGAGGAACTATTCAACATTTGCGCGTTTTGGTATCCAACGTTCTCGCTTTTAATTGTATCCAGCGAAGCATTCAAAAGTTTTTTTATTTTTTCTTTTTTTAAATCTTTATTAATATTTTTTATATACCTATAAAACCAGATCATTTGAAAAACTTGCCATTCTTCACAATTATCAGATTCAATGAACTCTTCAACTTTTCTCATAAGAGAATCATCTGAAATGTCTATTGTTGAGCGAAAAACTTTATCTTTTACGATATTTTCAAGACGACTAAATTCTGCTTTGTTAGGAAGATAACTCATAAAAAAAACTTACAGTATTTTTTTTAAAAAACCAATTCAATTTTAACTCATCGTTCTTCAGCTTCATCTAGACTGTCAGCGCCTCGGTCGAGAGTTCTGCCCAAAACGTTAACTCTAGTTTGAAGACTGTTGACATCTTTCAAAGCGCCTTCCAATTTCTTAAGAACCTTTTCGGTACTGGAATCAAAGCTTTTGAATTCTTTTTGAATGTTTCTAACCACTGTCGCAACTTTCTCTGCGGTCTGGTTGAGTTTTAGATAATGATGACCTACCCGGATGGTATCCAAGAACGCAGCCAAAGTATTGGGTCCTTGAATCAAGATCTTCTTATCGGTTAAACATTCTTGACGTAAATCTTCAATTTTATCAACCAGATCGATGAGCTTCTCTGAGGCGATATACAAAACGGCGTAATTCGTAGTTGAATTTTGCAAAATGTATTTTTCTGAGATGTCTTCGGCATCTCTTAAAATCGCGGTGCGTAAATCACGCAAAACAGTTTGTCGATCGGTATCTGTTCCCGCTTCTTGATAGGAACGGTATTGGCCGGAATAAAATTTTGAATCAATGGGTACTA
>MDTB01150226.1_pt1 | contig 12509 bp, 11 predicted proteins | sample 811161 | NCBI WGS metagenome assembly MDTB01 (sample SAMN05326650, study PRJNA326480) | marine metagenome | isolation source: seawater | place: Mediterranean Sea | collected 2009 | reverse complement strand
AGTACAAATAGCACACCCAAAAAAATTAGTTATAGATATTGCAGGTGAAGCATCAGTTTTAATGACTATGCAAGAAATGTCAACTGCAGTTCAATATAATCTTCCAATTAAAATCTTTATATTAAATAATGAATATATGGGAATGGTAAGACAATGGCAGGAACTGTTGCATGAGAAAAATTATTCAGAAAGTTATTCAGCTGCTCTCCCAGATTTTGTTAAATTAGCCGAAGCATATGGGTGTGTTGGTATAAGGGCCAAAACTCCAGAAGAGCTTGATGAAAAAATCTTAGAAATGATAAATGTTGATAAACCTGTTATTTTTGACTGCGTTGTAGACCAAAATGAAAATTGTTTTCCTATGATACCATCCGGCAAGCCACATAATCAGATGCTTCTTGGGCCAAAGGACCAAAAAGATAAGAAAATCACTGGAAAAGGAAAAACACTAGTATAATGCCTAAATCTGCATACAGTAATCCAACTAAAGCTGGAAAATTAGACACTCATATTATCGTTGTATGGGTTGATAATGAGTCTGGAGTATTAGCAAGGGTTGTTGGTCTATTCTCTGGAAGAGGATATAATATAGAATCTTTAGCTGTTGCGGAAGTTGACTCGAAAAGAAATATTTCTAGGATTACGATTGTAACCACTGGTACACCCCAAGTAATTGAGCAAATTAAACTTCAATTAAAAAAATTAGTACCTGTCCATAAGGTTGCAGATTTTATGAGGACAGACAAAATGGTAATTTTTAAAGAAATGGCTTTAATTAAGGTAGTTGGTAATGAAATTAAAACTAACAAAGCTTTTAATGCTTGTAAAAAGTTTAATCCTGTAATATTGGATAAAACAAAAAAATCAGTTGTTATACAAATAACTGCTTTGCGGAGAGAAATAGATAAGTTGACAAAAAGTTTAAAAGCTAAGGGAATGGTTAGTGTGTCAAGAACTGGAGCTGTAGCAATGACCAGAGGTTCAGAAACTTTTAAATAGGAGAAATATTATGAAAATGTTTTACGAAAAAGATACAGATGTAAATTTGATAAAAAGTAAAAAAGTCGCAATATTTGGATATGGTAGTCAGGGACATGCGCATGCTTTGAATTTGAAAGATAGTGGAGTTAAAGAAGTAGTTGTTGCTCTAAGAGATGGATCTTCTAGCAAGGAAAAGGCAGAGTCCAAAGGTTTGAAGGTAATGAATTTGTCAGATGCAGCAGAGTGGGCTGATATTGTGATGATATTAACCCCAGATGAATTACAAGCATCTATTTATAAAAATCATATAGAACAAAGAGTAAAAGAAGGAACTTCAGTAGCTTTTGCGCACGGTCTAAATATTCATTATGATTTGATTAAAGCAAGAAAAGATCTAGATATTTTTATGGTCGCACCAAAAGGACCTGGACATTTAGTCAGAAGTGAATTTGAAAAAGGCGGTGGAGTTCCATGCTTATTTGCAGTTCATCAAAATGGTTCAGGCAAGGCAAGAGATTTAGCAATGTCTTATGCTTCTGCAGTGGGAGGTGGAAGATCTGGAATTATAGAAACAACATTTAAAGATGAAGTTGAAACAGATCTGTTTGGAGAGCAAACAGTTTTATGTGGCGGTCTTGTAGAATTAATTAAAAATGGTTATGAAACTTTAGTTGAGGCTGGATATGAACCAGAAATGGCATATTTTGAGACTGTGCATGAGGTTAAATTAATTGTAGATTTGATTTATGAAGGTGGCATTGCAAACATGAATTATTCTATTTCCAATACAGCCGAGTATGGTGAGTATGTTTCTGGACCAAGAATTATTAATAAAACAGAAACAAAAAAAAGGATGAAAGAAGTTTTAGATGATATTCAATCTGGTAAATTTACAAAAGAATGGATGGATGAATGTAAAAATGGTCAAAGAAACTTTATCAAAACTAGGGAAAAACTAGCTGAGCATCCTGTCGAAAAAGTTGGAGCGGGTTTAAGAGCAATGATGCCATGGATCTCCAAGAAGAAATTAGTGGACAGCGACAAGAAATAGATTTTAAAAGACAATTTTAGGTCAAATAGGTAAATTATTTTGCAATCTGAACGAGAGGATGTATGATAAGAATTCATATATTTTGAGATGACAGATAAGAATAGAGTATACATTTTTGATACAACAATGAGAGATGGCGAACAGTCTCCAGGTGCCTCAATGAGTCTCGAGGAGAAATTGCAGATAGCTAGAGTTTTTGATGAACTCGGAGTAGATATAATAGAAGCAGGTTTTCCAATCGCTTCCCCAGGTGATTTTGAAGCGACTACAGAGGTTAGTAAAATTTTAAAAAAATCAATTCCGGCTGGCTTATCTCGACACTCTAAAAAAGACATTGATAGATGCTATGAAGCATTAAAGCATGCGCCAAGATTTAGGATTCACACTTTTATTTCAACAAGTCCACTACATATGAAACATAAGTTAAATATGTCCGCTGATCAAGTTTTCGAATCAATAAAAGAACATGTAACTTATGCTAGAAATTATACCGATGATGTTGAGTGGTCATGTGAAGATGGAACAAGAACAGACATGGATTTCATGTGCAAGACTGTTGAATTAGCAATTAAAAGTGGAGCAAAAACAATTAATATACCTGATACTGTTGGATATACTGTTCCATCTGAATTTACAAAAATTATACAAACTTTGTTAAATAAAGTTCCTAACATAGATAAAGCAATTCTATCTACTCATTGTCATAATGATTTAGGGCTAGCAGTAGCAAATTCACTTGCGGGTGTACAAGCAGGCGCAAGACAAATTGAATGCACTATTAATGGTATAGGAGAAAGAGCTGGAAATGCTGCTCTTGAAGAAGTAGTGATGGCTATCAGGACTCGAAATGATTTAATGCCTTATTCAACTGGCATCAACACAAAATTATTAAGCAAAGCATCAAAAGTTGTCTCAAATGCTACTGGTTTTCCAGTTCAGTATAACAAAGCAATAGTTGGAAAAAATGCTTTTGCACATGAGGCAGGCATTCATCAAGATGGAATGTTAAAAAATAGGGAAACTTACGAAATAATGACACCAGAAAGTGTTGGGGTAAAGCAAACATCGCTTGTTATGGGAAAACATTCTGGAAGACATGCATTCAAAGATAAATTAAATAGCTTAGGTTACGTAGGCGTTACAGATGATGTGATTCAAAATGCATTTGGAAAATTTAAAATATTAGCTGATAAAAAAAAACATGTTTATGACGAAGATATTATAGCTTTAGTTGATGACAGTCTAATTATAGATAATAAGGTAAATGCATTATCATTAAAATCTTTAAAGGTTTTTGCAGGTACTGGAGAACCTCAGAAAGCAGAAATGACATTGGAAATTTTTGGAGAAATAAAAAGCTCAAGTGAAACTGGAGATGGACCAGTTGACGCGATATTTAAATGTATTAAAAAACTATTTTCTCATGACATGCATTTACAATTATACCAAGTTCATGCAGTAACAGAAGGAACTGATGCGCAAGCAACAGTAAGTGTAAGATTGGAAGAAAATGGAAAAACAACTGTTGGTCAAGCGGCAGATACAGATACACTTGTAGCATCAGCTAATGCGTATTTGAGCGCTTTAAATAAAATGTTAATTAAAAGAAATAAAACTGCCCCAAATGAAGGGTATGAAAATCAAAAAATGAAAGGAATATAAATGGGAATTTTGGGGAACATAACAAAAATTTGGAGCCAAGATATGGCAATTGATTTAGGTACAGCAAACACATTAGTAGTTTTAAAGGGTCAAGGAGTTGTTCTTAACGAACCATCTGTTGTAGCAATAGTTGAGGAAAAAGGCAAAAAAACTGTTTTAGCAGTTGGAGATGAAGCTAAAACTATGCTAGGCAGAACACCAGGAAACATAAGTGCGATAAGACCATTAAGAGACGGTGTGATTGCAGATTTTATAGTTACAGAGGAAATGATAAAACATTTCATCAAAAAAGTTCATAAAAGAAGTACATTTGCTAATCCTAGAATATTAATTTGTGTACCTACTGGTTCAACTCCAGTAGAAAGAAAAGCAATTCAAGATAGTGCTCTTGCAGCTGGCGCTAGAAGAGTACAATTAATTGAGGAACCAATTGCTGCTGCAATTGGTGCAGGTCTTCCTATCTCGGAAGCAACTGGTTCAATGGTAGTTGATATTGGTGGTGGAACGACTGAGATTGCAGTTATGTCTTTAGGAGGAGTAGTTTACTCTAAATCACTAAGAGTAGCTGGAGATGCAATGGATCAAGCAATGTCAACATATATGAGAAAAGAGTACAACTTGTTAATAGGAGATAGCACAGCAGAAAAGATTAAAAAAGAAATTGGTACAGCCATACCAACAAATAATAATACTTACCCAGTTAAAGGTAGAGATATTAGATCTGGCACCCCTAAAGAGGTTACAATAACAGAGGAAGATACATCTGAAGCTTTATCAGGAATATTAAAGGAAATGATATCAGGAATTAAAGATGCTTTGGAAAATACACCTCCTGAATTATCAGCAGATCTTGTAGATATGGGACTTACACTAACAGGAGGAGGAGCATTGCTTAAGAATATAGATAAAAGATTTGCTAAAGAAACAGGTTTGCCTGTTCATATTGCAGACGACCCATTAGCTTGTGTTGCAATTGGAACTGGAAAAGCTTTAGATCAAGAAGAGACCTTTTCTACAGTATTATCTGAATATTAATAATTTAAAATGGAACCGAGTAGAGACGATTTTGTAATAGCTATTCGTTCAGCTTTTTTAAAAAAAGCTAACAAACAAAGGTTCTCTTTATTTGCATTAATTACAATATCAATAATTTTCTTAATTTTAAGTAAATATAACTTTAAATATATTAATTATGTTAGAATTGGAATAAATGAGACTGTTTATCGTGGTTCTTATATAGCTTCCTTACCAATAAAGTTTTTGGATGCAAAATATTTTGAGGTTAAAGAGCATTTTAAACTATATAAAAATTATAAGGTTTTGAAGTTGGATTTAGAAATTTTAAAACAAAAAAAATATGATTCAGAATTTTTAATTTCTGAAAACAAACGATTAAAAAGAGTGATTGATGATATTAATTATTCATCAGAGGAAATTATAGCAAAAATACTTGTTGATAAACAAAGCCCATTTTTGAGATCAGTAATTATTAACAAAGGTTCTAAAAATAAAATCGAAAAAGGGATGGCTGTAATAAGCGAAAATTATTTAATTGGAAAAGTAGAGGAAGTTAATTATACAACCTCAAGAGTTTTATTATTGTCTGATTTAAATAGCAGAATACCAGTTTTGATAGAACCCGAGGGAATTAAAGGAATATTAAGTGGCGTAGCAAATAGTATTGGAGAAATTAAATATCTAAATGAGAAAGTATCAATTTTAAATAATAGTATCGTTTACACCTCAGGATCAGGAGGTATATTAAAAGCAGGTATTCCTATTGGCAAAGTTGTAAACAGTGAAGAAAAAATTAATGTTGAGTTCTTTAAAGATTTTAATCAAATAAGTTTTGTAAAAATTTTATCAGTTTCAGAGGAAAAAAAATAAGATGGTGAATATTTATAAAAATAATATCTCACAGTTTTGTTTTAAAATAACTCCACTTTTACTATTATATTTTTCAGTATTGCTTCAATTTGATAATAATGTCAAAGACTATTTAAATTTTAATTTTGCACAAATTGTGATTTTTTACTGGTGTTTAAAAAGAAATGATCTTTTAGGGTATGGCTTTATTTTTTTTGCAGGTTTAGTAAAGGATACTTTGGTTGGTTTACCTTTAGGAATAACTAGTTTTTGCTATTTAATTTTATGTGGTTTTGCTGCTTATCTAAGAACTTTAACTATTAGCCCCAGTTTAATTAAAGATTGGTTTTATTTTCTAATGGCAATTTTTGCCACCAACTCCCTAAATTTTATAATTTTATATCTATTTTTTGAAATTGAATTAGGGATTGCCAAATTAATGTTGAATACGTCTTTTACTTTTTTACTTTACATAATTTTAAGTAGAATATTTGATTACTTTTTAAAAAATTATATAGGAATAAGGAATGATTAATAGCGGTGACGGCGGTTCTACAAAAAAAAGGAACATTGTAAGCAGGAGAATGTTTATTCTTACAGCGGGAAAGATTATAATTTTTGGAGGAATAATTTCCAGATTATTTTCTTTGCAGATTAATGATAATAAAAAATATTTAAATTTATCTGATGAAAATAGACTAAGAGAATGGAGACTCCCACCTGTTAGAGGGGATTTTGTTGATTTTTTTGGAAATACAATTGCTGGAAACGTTGAAGTATTTCAGCTGCACGTCATCCCTGAGGAAGTAACTAATTTTAAAATTTTAATGTTTAGATTAAGGAAAATCTTAAATCTAAGTGATAATGATTACAAAAAAATTATTAATAAAAAAAATTCTCAAAAGCCGTGGGAAACATTAATTATTTCAAATAACTTGTCTTGGGAGGAATTTTCAAAAATTAACTTATATCTTCATGAATTAAATGGTGCCAAACCTGTCTTATCAATTGCAAGAAATTACCCTTACAGTGATAATTATAGTCACGTATTGGGTTATGTTTCAGAGGCAAGCATAAAGGATATTAATAGAAATGAAATTATCAAAAATAATCATGTCCCAGGATTAAAAGTTGGCAAAACGGGATTAGAAAAAACATATGAAAAAAAACTAATAGGTTCAAATGGAGTTCAGCGATATGAAGTTAATGCTTATGGAAAACGTGTAAGAGAATTAGATCATGAAAAAGGAATAAAAGGCCAGAATATAAAAATTACCATAGATACCAAAATTCAAAAATTTTTAACCACCTCACTTAAAGATAAATCAGGATCAATAAGCGTAATGGATATATATACAGGAGAAATTGTTGCTATTCAGTCTTCACCAACTTTCGATCCCAATATGTTTTTAAACACTATTAGTAAAGATAAATGGAACAAAATAACTAAAGATCCATTAAAACCTTTTTTAAACAAAACCTTATCAGGATTATATTCCCCTGGCTCAACAATCAAACCTTTAGTCGCTCTCTCTGCGCTTGAAAATAAAGTAATAAATAAAAATTTTAAAGTGAGGTGTACTGGAAAACAGGAACTTTTTGGTCAAACATATCATTGCTGGAAAGATAAAGGGCATGGGGTGATGGATTTAAGAAATGCGGTTAAGCAATCATGTGATAGTTATTTTTATGAAGTTGCTAGATTACTTGGGGTAGATAGATTAAAAAAAACTGCTGAAGATTTTGGACTTGGAAAGAAAGTTTTAGAAAATTCTTTTTACGAGGAAAAAGAAGGTATAGTCCCATCAACAAAGTGGAAAAAAGAGGTAATTGGAAAAAGCTGGGTTTTGGGAGAAACTTTAATCACAGGTATTGGACAAGGATACATTCAAACAACACCTTTACAACTATGTTTGATGACTGCCCAACTAGCCAATGGTGGTTTTAAAATTAAACCAAAAATTGTCACAGAAAAAAATCAAATGAATGTAAATCAAATCAAATTTGAAATGAAACAAAATTTAATAAAAAATGAATATGACAAAAATCAAAATCTTTTAGATAGAACTCAAGAGATTTTTAAAAATAGGAATGATTATTTAATGCCATTATTTCAAGATAAAAAAAATATAGATATAGTTTTAGACTCGATGTATGGAGCCACAAATGAAATAATGGGCACATCATATTCTTCAAGAATTGAAGATGAATTTTATCAATTTGCTGGAAAAACTGGAACCGCACAAGTAAAAAGAATTACTGAAAAAGCAAGAGAGCTAGATTTAGAAACAAGTCAGATTCCATATGAAGATAGAGATCATGCTCTTTATATTGCTTTTGGTCCTTACAAAAATCCTAGATACGCCGTAAGCATAATAATTGAACATGGAGGTTCTGGAAGTAAAGCCGCAGCACCTATTGCAAAAAAATTATTTAAATTAATTATAGACAGACATGAAATGCGTGAAAAAGAAAGAAATAAAATTAATTTAGAAACAAATGTTTAAAGAAACTTCATATACAAATAGATTAACTTTTTTTCAAAAAATTAGATCTCTTGATTTAATTTTAATTTTATGTGTTTTATTGTTAGGAATAATCAGCACATTTGCAATGTATTCCTCTGAAGGAGGTCAGATGTATTACTATACAAGAAGTCATTTATTAAGATTCAGTGTTTTTTTTATTTTAATGATATTCATATCTTTTATAAGATTAAAATTCTTCCATAGTGTTTCTTATTTTTTATATTTTATTGTATTATTACTTTTATTGTATGCCTCTTTTTATGGGATTACAGTATCGGGTTCACAAAGATGGATTAATTTATATTTTATTAATCTTCAACCTTCAGAACTAATGAAAGTTGCAATAATTCTTTGTTTTGCAAAATTTTATCATAGAATGCAAATAGATAATGTAAATAGATTCCGTAATTTAATAGTACCTATTATAATTTTAATTATGCCAATGTTTTTAGTAATAAGTCAGCCCGATTTAGGAACAACTATATTAATTGCATTAAGTGGAATAATAGTAATTTGGCTATCTGGTGTTAATATAAAGTACTTTATATCTTCATTTATAGTATTGGTAATTTCAACCCCCTTTTTTATTTCTTTTTTACAGCCATATCAAAAACTTAGAATTTTAACTTTTTTTGACCCAGAGAAGGATCCATTAGGAGCGGGATACCAAATTATTCAGTCAAAAATAGCAGTTGGTTCTGGGGGATTTTCAGGAAAAGGATTTTTAAAAGGAACACAAAGTTATTTAGAATTTTTGCCAGAAAAACACACAGATTTCATATTTACTTTATTTTCTGAAGAATTTGGTTTTGTTGGTTCAATTCTCTTGTTATTAATTTATTCGATTTTAATTTATAGAATTATTCATATTGGATCAATTTCTAGGAATTTTTTTAGTAAGTTATTTTGTTATGGATATGGTTCAGCAATTTTTGTTTATATCGCAGTTAATATGTCAATGGTTTTAGGATTATTACCGATTGTTGGGTCACCACTTCCTATTATGTCCTATGGCGGATCTTCAATGTTAGCAACTTTGGTTGGTTTAGGCGTGGTTTTAAGTTCAAAAATTTACCATAAACAAATTATTTCATAATAGAGTTAAATTTTCGCAGCTGAATTAATGGTATATATTTAAATTTATTTTAAACTATTATTTATAATTATGAGTAAAAAAGAAAAAATTGGAATAATTGGTGCTGGAATTCAAGGTGTATGTAACGCATTATTTTTACAAAAAAAAGGTTATGATGTAACTATATTTGATAAACGAGAGCCAGGAAGTTCTGCATCATACGGCAACGCAGGTCATTTTTCCCCTTATGCTTCTGTTCCATTAAATCGACCAGATGTATTATCAGATGTTCCATCTATGCTTTTAAGTACAAGAGGACCATTAGCATTAAAATGGAACTATGTATATAAAATGCTTCCATGGTTTTTTAAGTTTATTAAAAATTGTCAAGAAAATAAAATGATGCATACAGCAAAATACATGCATCAAATTTTGGATTTATCTCTTCCAGCTTTTGATGAATTATTCGAAGAAATTAATTTAGATGGTTTGATAGAGCATAAAGGCATTATGTATGTATGGACAAATAAAAGTTTAAAAAGTAGAGATCTTGAAATTAATTTAAGAAATAATTTAGGTGTAAAACAAAGATTACTATCTCCAAAAGAAATTCATGACCTTGAACCAAATCTAAAACCATTTTATGATGGTGGCGTTATCTATGATTATGCAAGACATGCAAGAAATCCAAAAAAAATATTGACTAAATTATTTGAAAACTTTGTAAAGAAAGGTGGCAAATTTTTAAAATTAAATATTGAAAAATTAGATTTTGATCAAGATAATCCTGTTATAAGATCAGAAAGCCAAAGATTTATTTTTGATAAATTAGTTATAGCTTGTGGTGCATTTTCAAAAAAATTTACTGATAAGTTACATGAGAATATTCCACTTGAAACTGAGAGAGGTTATCACGTACATTTTAAAGGATATGATAATTTGATATCTCGACCAATCGTATATGCAGATAAAGGATTTGGAATGACACCAATGGAGCAAGGATTAAGAGTTGTTGGAACAGTAGAATTTGGTGGATTAAAAAATCCTCTATCAAAATCCAGAATTAACAATCTAGTATTAAATGCAAGAGAGATGCTTGACGGGTTGCCTGAGCATAATGATGAATGGTTAGGATTTAGACCAACATTACCTGATTTTTTACCCGTCATAGGGCCTTCGAAAAATTTTAAAAATGTTTTTTATTCTTTTGGACATCATCATTTAGGTTGGACATTAGGAGCAATATCTGGGAAAATTATTTCATCAATGATTTCAGATGAAAATACTAACCTAGATTTAGAGCCTTATAGCTCTTTAAGATTTTCGTGATCCAAAAAAATAATGATCGTTTAGCATATATTTTACTAATATTTGCTTCACTCTTTTGGGCTGGGAACTTTGTCATTGGCAAAACCGCAAGCTTTTATGAAATTCCAGCATTCTCTCTAAATTTTTATAGATGGATTTTTGTTTGGATAATATTATTTCCATTTACATTCAAAGAAATTTATAAAAATAAAAACTATATAATCAAAAATTTTGGATTGTTTTTAATTTTAGGTATAACTGGAATTACAATATTTAATTCTGTAGTATATTACTCATTGTATTTTACACAGGTAATAAGTGGCATATTAATGATTTCAACGATACCAGTAATGATAATATTGATATCTTCAATCTTAAGAATTGAGAAGACAAATAACTTCCAGATAATTGGCGTTATTCTTTCCTTAGTTGGAGTTTTTTGTATAATCACACAAGCAGATTTAGAATTAATAAAAAATCTTGATTTTAATAAAGGTGACTTATCAATGTTAGTTGCGATGTTATCATGGGCGACATATTCCGCTTTACTTAAAAAGAAAAAATATGAACTTTCGCAGATTTGTTTACTTCAAGTTATAATTTCATTTGGATTAATTTTTTTAATTCCTATATATTTTATAGAAAGCAGTATTGGTAGTCCTTTGAATTTTAACCTACCTTTTTTTTCAATTTTAGCTTATGCAGTATTATTTCCTGCAATTGCCTCATACCTTTTTTGGATTAAAGGAATAAGTATCATTGGCGCAAATAGAGCTGGTGTATTTCTACATCTAATGCCAATTTTTGGTGCAATATTGGCTATGATTATATTCAAAGAAAAATTTATGCTTTATCATATTTTGGGTGCAATTTTTATAATTACTGGAATATCATTATCAAACAAAAAAAAATTAAATGCTTAAAATTGCAATTTTAGATGACTATCAAGATGTTTCAAAAGATATTATTGATTTTCATCATCTTTCAAAAAGATTTAAAATAACTGTTTTTACTGAACCATTTATGAATGAAAAAGAAATAATAGAACATCTTAAGGATTTTGAAGCATTATTAATAATGAGAGAAAGGACTCATATTACCAAGAATGTGATTATCGCTTTAAAAAATTTAAAGTATATAATTACAAGTGGAATGCGTAATAATTCAATTGATTTATCAGAAGCAAAAAAAAGGAAAATAGTTGTATCAGGAACCGAGATTAATAAGCATCCAACATCGGAATTAACATGGGCTTTGATATTAGGATTGGCAAGGAATTTGAAGATAGAGAGTGAAAATATGTATCAGGGTTATTGGCAAACAACTCTTGGTTTTGAGTTAAAAGGAAAAATACTGGGATTGATAGGTCTTGGAAATATTGGATCAGAGGTTGCTAGAATTGGAAAAGCTTTTGGAATGGAGGTATTAGCTTGGAGCGAAAATTTAAATTTAAATAATTGTAAAGAATTAGGAGTCCTTCCATCTTCAAAAGAGGATTTAATTAATAATTCTGATTTTATATCAATTCATGTTCAAGGTGGAGAAAGATATAAAAACTGCTTAACTTTAAAAGAATTTGATAAAATGAAAAAAACTGCATTTATAATTAATACATCTAGAGGTGAGATTATTAACGAGGATGATTTAATAATTGCGCTCTCCACTAATGTTATCGCTGGAGCAGGTATAGATGTTTATGAAAAAGAACCTTTACCATCAACACACAAATTAAGGTTTGTACCAAATGCACTTTTACTTCCTCATTTAGGATATGTAACTGTTGAAAATTATTCAATATTTTATAAACAAATGATTGAGAACCTTGATGCATGTGTATCAGGCAAACCTATAAGAGTTATAAATGACTAAAATAGATAAATCTAAATTAACAGCTGAACAAAAATTAGTTTTACTTGAAGAGGGAACAGAAAGACCAGGCTCTAGTGAATTAAACAATGAAAAGAGAGAAGGTAGCTACCATTGTGTTGGATGTGGAATAAAACTTTTTGAATCTAGCACAAAATATGAAAGTGGTTCT
>MDTB01035208.1_pt1 | contig 12509 bp, 10 predicted proteins | sample 811161 | NCBI WGS metagenome assembly MDTB01 (sample SAMN05326650, study PRJNA326480) | marine metagenome | isolation source: seawater | place: Mediterranean Sea | collected 2009 | reverse complement strand
ATCTAAGGTTGCTGTCCGATTTAGATAAACCGGCGAATCTTGAACTGCTGCTACTCGCATAAGCTGACCTTTCTCCTACTTATTAACCTCAGCCTACTTACTCATAGCCTCGAACTAAAAACCGCTGTGTATAGCGTTCCCGCATAGAGGGAGTCGTATTGTCTCAGATATTCGCTAGCTGGTCACTACAACAGGAAATGGAATTAAGAGACTAATTGGAGGTCCTGTTGGATAAGCCACCAAATCAAGAACAAACCGATCGTGTAAATCCATAATGTCTGATGGCATCGGATCTGCATTTGAAATCAAAGCGAAAGTTAACGCTCTGTCTTCTAAAGTGTGCACAACCCCAGCCAAACTCTTAGAGTCGTTCAACGTTCCAGTCTTAGCTATTAGTCGCCCGTGTGCAGAAGAACCGACAAGACGGTTTCTTAAAGTTCCTGATTCTCCCGCTACTGCTAGACCGTCATATAGGTCAGCCGAGAATTCTTCTATTTCAAGCAAGTCGACCAAAACAGAACAAGTGGTTCTATTGCTTGGATCTAAACCGGAACCATCAGAAACCGCTGTTGAAGCAACTCTCCCTGTCATAACTTCAACTATCTGTTGGATGATTTGATTGCCAGAACTGGTTGATCCGGCAACTCCTGAGTTGGCGCCTATGGCTTTCACAAGGATCTCTGCAGTGGTGTTGTCACTCGTTTGAAGCATTTGTTTCACTATTTCGGAAATGGTAGGCGACTCAATAACACCTAGCTGAATAACAGCATCCACTGGTTTCGTTTCAGCGTAAGCACTTTGGAAAATTCGAACCGACCTTTCCTCAAGTAAGTCATCGAATAACGCTGCTGCAAACTGGGCGGGCTCTGCAGCCGGGGTGTTTAAAGAATTAGCTGTGTTTTCAGCATCCCAATTCATGAACCCATCATTTACTGAAAGAGCACTTAAAGGACCTGTCTGATTTTGAGCACCTGCACGAAACCTTTCAGGCCAAGACTCGACCCAACGAATCTCGTCAAAATGACTTTCATCTCCTACAACTGCTCCAGTAATGGTGTTTACTCCTGCATCAATAATTTGATCAGCAAGGATTGCGAGATCCGTATAAGCAAGATCGTCTAAATATCGTTGTGCATAATCTGAGGTCATCACTAGAGGGTCTCCCCCACCTACGAGCCAAACATTTCCGTCAATTACTCCGTCGATTGGCGCGTTTTGAGCGAAGATTTGAGTTGTGAACTTATAATCCCGTCCTAATTCATCCAATGCGGCTACAGCTGTTATCAATTTTTGAGTGCTTGCAGGTATCAATTGAGAATCAGGTCGATGGTCATAGCGAACTTCCCCTCCTTCAGTAACTACGAAGCAACTTTGTTCTGGCAAGAGGTCAATGTTTTCATTCAAACTGGACACCAATCGTCTATTGGCCTCCGGAGTTTGTAAATGTTCCGGAAGACGACGTGCTGAAAGAAGAGGAGTTGACAAACGAGGGGGTGTCGGTTCTGAAGACACCAATGTCGGGCGATTGGCATCTTCATCAGCAGCATTGGATTGGAGGAATAGTCCAATTGCTAGCACAGCAAGAACTAATGGAAAGATAAGTCTGCGTATCACTTCTTACATATTAGATGACCGGTAGGGTCTTTGTGATGCAGTCCGAAATGAAAACCCACTACGAGCCTTCTCTCCGATATTGTGACCTTCAGTACACTAATTTTGAACAGAAAATTTTATGACTACAACTGAACTAGAAAATCTTGGAATAAATGTAATAAAGGGGCTGAGTATGGATGCCCCGCATGCAGCTCAATCGGGACACCAGGGCACGGCGATGGCGCTTGCCCCGTTAGCTCATGTCTTATGGACTCGTATATTGACATATGACTCTGCTGAGCCTTTATGGCCCGATCGTGATCGTTTTATTCTCTCTGCAGGGCACGCGTCAATTCTTCTATATTCCATGCTCTATCTCACCGGACATGGTTTAACTATTCAGGATCTAAAAGAATTTCGCCAGTGGGGATCTTCGACTCCCGGTCATCCCGAAGCAGGTCACACTGCAGGGGTTGAAGTAACAACCGGTCCGCTTGGTCAAGGAGTTGCCAATGCAGTAGGTATGGCACTCGCCGAACGTAACCTCCGGTCAAGATTCGGCGAAGAAGCCTGTAATCATTACACGTATTTCTTCTGCGGGGATGGTGATCTAGCCGAGGGAATCAGCCATGAAGCCGCTTCTTTTGCTGGCCATCAGGAACTTGGAAGGCTGATCGGGGTTTATGACGACAATCATATTTCAATTGATGGACCGACCGAATTAGCTCTTTCAGATAATGCGGTCCAACGATTTGAATCATATGGATGGCACGTGATTGACCTCGGCGAATCAAGCGAAGACTTGGATGCTATGGAAGAAGCATTTCTTACAGCTAAATCAATAGAAGATAAGCCGTCTCTCATCGTTCTCCGAACGCACATAGGATCTCCTTCTCCTGATGTTGACACAGCTGACGTTCACGGTTATTCCCTTAAGGATGAAAAGATCGCTGAAACAAAAAAACGGATGGGTGTCCCTGAGGGAGAATCTTTTTATTGCCCTCAGGAAGTTCTTGATTTCTATCGATCCGCGGGCAGTAGAAGTTCTGAAATTCGAAATGACTGGGAGAAACGTAATTCAGATAACTCTGAAACTTGGGATGCCTGTCTTTCTAGTACCGGTGTAGAAGGTTGGCGTGATCAATTACCAAGTTGGAATGTTGGGGATTCTGTTGCTACAAGAAAAGCTTCGAATTCATGCTTTCAGGCTTTGTCAGAGTTTGTACCTGGTCTTTTAGGCGGCGGCGCAGACCTTACAGGGAATACCGGCACAACTCTGAAGGGACTTGGTGTAAATAGTTCTGAATGCCCTGAGGGTCGTCAAATCTATTTTGGTGTTCGTGAGCATGCGATGGGGGCAATTTGTAACGGGTTGGCACTTCATGGTGGCTGTATTCCGGTTAATGGTACTTTTTTCGTATTTAGTGATTACATGCGTGGCGCTGTTCGTCTTGCTGCTTTGAGTAACGCAAAAAATATTTTTGTTTGGAGTCATGACTCAGTTGGTGTTGGAGAAGACGGCCCCACTCATCAACCAGTGGAACATCTCTCTTCTTTACGTTCAATGCCGAATCTTAAATTATTCCGACCAGCAGATGCGAACGAAACCGCCGCTGCTTGGGTGTTTGCTATTGATAATCCAGGACCCACTGGTTTGGTGCTCACACGCCAAGATGTTCCTGTGTTAGATGGAACCGATGACCTTGCAAAAATTTCAAAAGGTGCCTACATTCTTTCCGACTCAGAACAGGATCCTGATGTTGTACTCATCGGAACTGGTAGCGAAGTATGCCTTGCTGTTGAAGCCGGCAATGAGCTTAGAGAGCAAGGGATAAATACTCGAGTGGTTTCAATGCCTTCTATGGGTTTATTCGCTCAACAAGAAGAGAATTATCAGTCCAGTATTCTTCCCGAAGGAGTGCCTACTGTCTCTATTGAGGCTGGAAGCACCTTTGGTTGGCATCAATGGTCTGATACACAGATCGGTATTGACAGATTTGGTGCTTCAGCTCCTGGAGAAGTGGTCATGGAAAACCTTGGCATCAATGCAGTAGCAGTAGTAGTAGCCGCACAAGAGTTGCTACAAAGGTGACGTAAAGTTGACTCGCCTAAATGACCTTTTTCAAAAGGAAGGGCAAAGTCCGTGGTTGGATAACTTACGGCGTGACTGGCTTGATTCCGGTGAGTTAGCAGATTGGGTAACTAAGGGAGTTCGTGGTGTTACTTCAAATCCTTCTATTTTTGAAAAAGCGATGGCCGATACCGACGACTATGACCATGAATTCAAAGAGCTTATCGCTCTGGGTAAAGGTGTAACCCAGTGTTATTGGGATCTTGTTGTATCCGACATTCTTGGTGCTCTAGAAGTTCTCAAACCTGTTTATGATTCCTCGGAAGGAACAGATGGATTTGTTTCAGTGGAAGTCGATCCTAGGCTTGCTCGCGATACTTCCGGCACTCTTGACGCTGCTCGCTCTCTTCATGAACGAATCAATAAACCAAATGTTTTGATAAAAATTCCCGCCACTAGGGAAAGCATCCCTGCAGTTCAAACCATGATTTCAGAGGGAAGAAGCGTGAATGTAACTCTCATATTTTCCTTATCTCGTTATGCCGAAGTGATGGAGGCCTACATTTCAGGTCTAGAGAATTTTTCCGGCGATCTTTCAAAAATTTCTTCTGTTGCTTCCTTCTTTATTAGTCGCACCGATACTGAAGTTGATAAAAGGCTTGATGAAATAGGGAGCCAGAAAGCTACGGATCTTAAAGGTCAAGCCGCTGTAGCCCTAGGTCAAGTTGCCTATTCTCTATTTAAAGAAACTTTCTCTGGGCCACGATGGGAAGCTCTTGAATCACGCGGTGCTCGTGCGCAGCGACCACTTTGGGCTTCCACTTCTACTAAGAATCCGTCCTACGTCGACACCCTCTACGTTGATACTCTGATCGGCCCTAACACCGTGAACACGCTTCCAAATAACACCATCGAGGCTTTTGAAGATCACGGCACTGTTGCCCGCACTGTTGATGCCAATAGTAGTGAAGCAGAAAGAATTCTCAGTGAAATTAGTTCTCTTGGTATTGATCTTGAAGAAGTGGGCGATGTACTTGAAGCGGAAGGAATAGATTCATTCATAGTTTCTTTCGAAAATTTAATTGAGAGCCTGAGCGTCAAATCTTCCTCATTTCAATAATATTCGTATGAGTAAGTTTTATTTTGCTACTGACTGATAAAGTGGCAAAATGCAAAATGCAGTTCAACCCGACCAAGAAAAGTTTGATTGCTCAATCGCAGCAACACTTGACACCATTGGTGACCGGTGGACTCTCTTGATTTTAAGAGACCTCTTTAAAGGGGTTCGACGCTTTGAAGATTTACAAAAGAATCTAGGAATAGCCAGAAACCTCCTTAGTGACAGACTCAACAAACTAGTTAGTCACGAAATAGTTGTACGTGTCCCCTATCAACACCGACCTGTTCGTCACGAATACCGCCTGACGTCCAAGGGATTAGACCTTTCCCCTTCTCTTGTAGCTTTGATGCATTGGGGCGATACTTGGTGCGCAACTGAAGGTCCTCCGACTGTCCTAGTTCATGGAGAATGCGACACCCCTCTACAACATGCTGTGAGTTGCCCGACCTGTTCACTGACTGTTCCCCCTAAAAAGATTCGTAGTAAGTCCGGGCCTGGAAGAAGGCAACAACAATGAATAATTTCCCTCAAGGCGATGAACTCTTTTCAGAGGCAAGTAACCGACGGTTTGAAAGGTTTGGAAATTTAATCACTTACAGCCCCAAAGTTTTTATACCTCTAACGATGCTCTGTCGAGACAAATGCGGATACTGTACATTTGCCCAGCCACCAGCTCGTTTAGACGCTCCATTTCTTTCTCCGGAACAAGTAATAGACATTGCCCACAAAGGGGCGGCTGTTGGCTGTCATGAAGCACTCTTTACCCTTGGAGAAAAACCGGAGTTGAGATATCCAGCAGCAGCCGAATGGCTTGAGAAGAATGGCTACGGATCAACTGTTGACTACCTCGCAAAAATGGCTGAATTAGTGCTAGAGGAAACTGGATTACTTCCTCACGCTAATGCAGGAGCACTTGATTACTCAGATCTGAAGAAACTGCGCCCTTTCTCACCTTCTCAAGGGATGATGATTGAGTCTTTGGCTGAACTTGACTGCCACCGGGGAGCACCTGATAAGGAACCGGATCGACGATTAGCAACTCTTGAAGCAGCCGGGGAACTTGCGATACCTTTTACAACCGGAATTCTTGTCGGTATTGGAGAGTCCAGAGAAGATCGAATCGAGGCACTTCAGGCCATCGGAGAGTCTCATCAGCGTCATGGACATATACAGGAGGTAATTGTTCAGAACTTTCTTCCAAAACCTGGAACTGCCATGCACAAAGCTCCTGCTTGTCCCACCGATACTTATCTCGACGCAATTGCGTTAGCTCGAGTTATTCTTCCTTCCGACATACATATCCAAGCCCCTCCTAATCTCTCCGATGACTTCCAGCAACTCATAGCAGCAGGAGTGGATGACTGGGGCGGAGTTTCTCCCGTTACTTCTGACTATGTGAATCCTGAAAGGCCTTGGCCCTCTCTTGAAAAGTTACGTCAACTAACAGAAGAGCGCGGATTTGAGCTTGCTCCTCGCTTAACTGCGCATCCTGAGTTTGTTGCTGCACCAGAACGATGGTTTGACGAGAATCTTCATTTTCCAATTATGGATAGGTCAGATAGTCATGGGCTAGCAAGAAACGATCCTGGTCCTTTCTTTGCACCACTGTCTAAAGAAGATCTAAAGGACGATTTGAGCGCTGAAACACCACTTTCATCCACTTGGTATTCTGGGGCCCCCTACTCCCCTCCTCTCTTAGTTCCAAATGTTCCAAGAGTTACTGGTCACTTAAGAGAAGTTCTTGAAGGAGTTCAAAATGGTGAGGAAGTAGGCAAAGGAGAAATACTTCCCCTCTTTGCCGCTCGTGGTCGTGAGGTAGCTGCCGTTGCTGAAGTCGCAGATGAGCTACGTCGTTCGTCGGTAGGAGATGCAGTTACATGGGTTGCTAACAGAAACATTAATTACACAAATGTTTGCACTTATAAATGCAAATTCTGCGGATTTTCAAAGGGTCCTCTTTCATTGAATCTAAGAGGAAATCCCTATTTGCTTGAAATGGATGAAATAGCGCAGCGAACTGCAGATGCAGCAAGGATGGGGGCCACAGAAGTCTGTTTACAGGGCGGCATACACCCGGATTTCGATGGCAATTATTACATAGAAGTAACCAAAGCTGTCAAAGAGGCCGTTCCCGATATTCATATTCACGGATTTACGGCCTTGGAAGTAACAGAAGGGGCTGCAAGACTTAACGAACCACTAGAAAGCTATCTTGAACGCATTCGTGAGGCCGGCCTCAAGACTTTGCCAGGAACGGCAGCAGAAATCCTTTCTGACGAGGTCCGTGAGGAATTATGTTCTGACAAAATCAATACAGAAGAATGGTTAGAAGCACACCGTACTGCCCATAAAGTAGGTCTTCGTTCGAACATAACGATTATGTTTGGTTCAATTGAAAGACCTGAGCACTGGGCCGATCATCTTTTAGTTTGTCGAGATCTTCAAAAAGAAACTGGGGGCTTTACTGAGTTTGTCGGACTGCCATTTGTGCACATGGCGTCACCAATTTATTTACAACGTAAGTCGCGCCGAGGGCCAACATTTAGAGAGACTTTGCTTATGCATGCTGTCGCTCGCATTACTTATCGTGGTTTGATCGACAATATTCAAGCCTCATGGGTCAAGATTGGCCTTAAAGGAGTAGAGCAATTACTTCAAGCTGGAGTCAACGATCTTGGTGGAACTCTCATTGATGAAAATATTTCCCGTGCTGCAGGTGCGGATCATGGACAACTTGTTTCAGAATCTGATCTAGCAGATTTAGTGCAGCCTCTTGGCAGAACATTGGTACAAAGAACCACCCTTTATAAGCATCTTGATAAAAATATTAAGTTAGACGTCACCCGAGAGGACGATGGTCGCATTTTGATCCCGGTTACAAATGGTTAACCCTCCCGACTCCAGTGTGCTCTAATCTTTCTTTATGGTGTTAAGTAACTATCGGACCGGAGTCCAGTCAATTGATAAGCAAATAGCTGACCTTCTTGAAGAAGTTCCTTCGGAAGACTTGGACCTCATCGCTGAGCTTCTTGTCTCGGGAATTCGACTCGGCCTGGAAGACGTAAACCGGGGTGAGTTAAAGCTCACTAATAGTGCTTTGAAAGAGTTACGTCATTCTTTCAGCGTTTTTGCTCCGTACCGCTCCGAAAGAAAAGCAACTCTCTTTGGTTCAGCCAGAATTTCTACTGGAGACCCCGCTTACGCCAGTGCCCGCGAGTTCGGCGCTGCTATGGCCAAGAGAGGATGGATGGTGATGACCGGGGCGGGACCCGGAATTATGGCTGCGGGATTAGAGGGGGCTGGCAAAGAACGTTCTTTTGGCATAAATATCAAACTTCCATTTGAATCATCAGCTAACGAATTCATAGCTGATGACCCAAAACTGATCAACTTCAAATACTTCTTCACCCGAAAAGTGATCTTCATGAAAGAAACCCATGGTTACGCCCTACTTCCAGGCGGATTTGGCACTATGGATGAAGCATTTGAACTACTTACCCTTATGCAGACCGGAAAATCTCCCCTTAATCCAGTCGTTTTACTTGACCCCCCTGGAAGCACCTACTGGGATCGATGGATAGATTTTGTGCGATTAGAACTCCTAGATGGAGGTTTGATTAGTGAAAATGATTTAGCTCTTGTTCATGTTTGTAAAGACCCGGAAGTTGCGGCAGACCACTTGTGCCACTTTTATTCCTCCTACCACTCGATGCGCTATGTTCAGGATCGCCTTATTATCCGTTTGAACAGAACAGTCGGGGATGATGAACTGATTTCACTCAATCATTCTTTCGGTGATCTTCTGACTTCTGGGGCTATAGAAAAAACCGGACCAGATCCATCAGAAATTGAGGACTCTGACTTTTTGAGCCTCAACAGAATCGCCTTTCAATACAACCATTCTTCGCAATCCAGATTGCGTCTCTTGATTGATGCAATAAATGACCACGGCATCAAATAAAATTAGTATCTTCTGCCTCTAAGAGATGGATGGCTTTCTCTATCGCACGGCGTGCACGCGTAATTCTTTTTTCAATATCTGATGTCTTATTATGACCTTCTTCAATTGAATTACGAATATCACTCATTGCCAAATCCGCTATTTCATCTGATATGGCCCGGAGTTTCTCTTGAATTGATTGGTATGAGTCACTCATGATCTTTTCTTCCGCCTATATATTCTGCTATCACTTGAATTGGGTGCAATATTTCTACCCCTGCGGATTCTAGATGAATCATGCATCCCGGATTAGCACTTACTACTAGGTGTCCTCCGGCTCGTTGTATTGACTTCAACTTTTCATCTCTTATTTCCTTAGCGAGTTCTGGTTGATCCACTGAAAATGCCCCTCCGGCTCCACAGCAAAGCCCTTCATCATCTAACTCAAGACAATCAACAAAAGGAGCTAGTAGTTCTCGAACAGATCCATGTGCCTTTTGTGCATGGCGGAGGTGACATGGATCTTGCACAATGACCTTCTTACTACCGAGTCGCCTAGGCGGCAGAGATTCTCGCCACTTGGAGTCGTTTATTAGCCATTCATGTATGTCATAGACCCGTGAAGAGAAAAATTTTGCTTCTGGCGTCCCTAAGAGACTTCCATATTCTTTTAAAACTGCTCCACAACCAGCTGAATCTACAAGAATTGGTAAACCCGTAGGCAATGAAGAAATCACTTGAAGCGCTTGGTTCTTCGCCGTGGAACGAAAACCAGCATGACTATGAAGCGCCCCGCAGCATCCAGCCTGATTTCCTGAAATCATGTATCTGATACCAATTGAGTCAAGAACCGAAAGAGCGGCTTCATGGACTTGTGATAACCATACGTCCATCACACATCCAGTAAAAAGGATTACTTCAGGATCGTCATGCTGAACATACCTGCCTCCACGAAGTGGGATTCTCGAAGGAACCGGCAGAGCCTTAGTCGGCACCAATCTCAAACGTTGAAGAACCGCCAATACTCGACTTCCAACTAACAAAACTCGCATATGTAAAAGAATCCATAATCCCATCCTCAATCGAAAACTCACTTTTCGATGATCACTTAAGACTTCACGGGTCTGTGCGATAAGTTCCCCGTATTGGACACCAGACGGACATGCCGTCTCACAGCCCAAGCATTGAACGCAGGTATCCATCGATTCAACCACTTCTTTACTCAATGGCATCAACCCGTTCTCTACGCCTCTCATGAGGCTGATACGCCCACGCGGAGAACGACTCTCGTCTTGAGTTACTTGATACGTCGGACAATGAGGTAAACAAAGTCCGCAAGAAATACATGCAGTTAAATGATCTTTGTCTAAGTTAAGCGAAGTGTTCATGGTCCAGTCCTATAAGGATCGCGACCTGGATTCAGGCGACCTGAAGGATCAAACATTTTGCGAACCTTGTTCCCAAGACGTACCACTTCATTCGAATGCTGAGGTTCCGCTGCTTCTGTAGGCTTATAAAGGATTGAGCTATATACATCTACAATCCCGCCATCTAAGCACATTCCGTTAACAAATTTATGGCGAAACCTTGGTATTGAGATAGGGCATTTTGTACCCATCTCTTCATATCCTAAGTTCTTTAACTTGAGTACCTCTGAATCGACGTCTATTCCGTAACCCTCTAGTTGAATAAACGTCTCTTTTCCATTCCACAACAACGAGGAGGGTCGAAAACAAACATGACGAGCTTCTTCAGGTTGTAACCCACCTTGAAGCCAGACGTTCTTCTCAGATTGTGGGCGTGTGCGTAAAATTACTCTACCGACTAAGCCGAGCGTGCCTAAAGACCCAACGAGTAAGCGGCAGAGATCATAACCAGTTACATTCTTTACAGTAGGGCCACCCGCTTTTATTAGTTTCCCTTTCGCATCGACGTATTCTGCTTGCAGTAACGTTTCTCGAATTGAACCTATTAAATTGCGCCTAATTCCATCAGTGCCGATCATCAACGCTCCGCCGACTGTCGTTTCTGATGAACCTTCCAGACACACTTCTTGCCTATACCGAGATAGTTCCTCATTTAAATCTTTGAGCGTTGTTCCCGCTTTAACACTTGCAGTCATTTCAGACGGGTCAAAAGAATCTATTCCAACTGGAGCGGAAACTAGTCTCGTGTCATCAGTTGGATTTCCACCAACAGTCCAGTGAGTTCTACCACCGACAACTGCTACTGGATCGCTTTCCCCTACGCGCTCCCTGAAATCCTCTAAATCATTCATACCCATGCTCCGTCTGGTAATTGATTTAGGTGGTTAACTTCACTACAACTGGCACCGCTAGGCAAGACTTTGAATGGATTAGCTCGCCCATCTGGATCAAAAGCATCTTTGAGTAATTTCTGGGCGGCTAAGTCCTCTTCAGAAAAGAGTTTTTCCATAAATCTCTTTTTCTCTAGGCCTATTCCATGCTCTCCGGAAAGAACTCCACCAGCATCCAGCGAAACCTGGACGATTTCTTCGCCGGCTGCAAGTACCCTCTCCATAATTCCAGGCTCTTGCGGATCAAAGACAAGAAGAGGGTGAAGATTTCCGTCACCAGCGTGAAAAACATTCATAACAATCAATTCATATCTATTAGCTATTTCATAAACAGCCTCTAAAACTTCTACGAGCTTTGTTCTAGGGATCACAGTGTCATGCAAGTAGTAGCCTGGTTGGATCTGAGCTACTGCACCAAAAGCACTTTTACGCCCTTTCCATATTTGTTCCCTTTCTTCATCTGAAGACGCTACTCTCACCGAGCGAGCACCATGTTTGAGGCTGATGCTTTGAATTCGTTCAACTTCAATTTTTACACCTTCAGGCAAACCATCTACCTCAATTATTAATACAGCGGCTGCGTCTGTTGGATATCCAACCTTGACGAATTCTTCAACAACATTAACGATGCGCTTATCCATCATTTCTATTGCCGCAGGTACTATTCCAGAAGCAATAATGGCGCTAACCGTTTTAGCGGCATCTGCTACATCCATGAAATCCAGAAGTAACGTACAGATCTCTGGAGGATCAGGTGTCAACTTTACAGCGATCCGTGTTGCTATTCCCAGAGTCCCTTCTCCCCCAACAAAAACTCCACGTAAGTCATACCCAGATGCATGACCGTCAACATCACCTAACTGAACGAGTGTTCCGTCAGGAAGCACCACCTCAATAGCTAAAATATGGGCATTAGTAACCCCATATGCAAGACAATGCGGGCCCCCAGAGTTATTTGCTACATTTCCACCGATCGTGCATGACTGCTGACTTGATGGATCAGGAGCGAAATGAAACCCAGTTCCAGTCAAGCTCTTCGTGAGATCTAAATTAACCACCCCTGGCCCAACCCAGGCAAATCGTTTTTCATAGTTCACTTCAAGAATTGAATTCATCTTTGTCGTAGAAATCACCAATGGGGCATCACAGGGAACAGCGCCACCAGCTAACCCTGTTCCCGCACCACGTGGAACAAAAGATCGATCATGCCTATTAGCGGCCTTGATGCAATCAACAACGTGCTGTGTCGTTTCAGGAAAACAGACAACCCCTGGAATGCCACCAGGGAATGCTGAGCCATCCCGACTGTATAAAAGTTGAGAAGCTCCATCACGATGAACTCGATCAGCCCCGATATCACGGCAAAGTTCTTGAAATAATTGATCGCCCTGTCTTGAACGATTCATGTTTTTAAAGAAGTTAATTCCCACTCAATCATCTTAGTTCTATGTTGCAGATGCCTCCTCGT
>MDTB01035534.1_pt1 | contig 12510 bp, 8 predicted proteins | sample 811161 | NCBI WGS metagenome assembly MDTB01 (sample SAMN05326650, study PRJNA326480) | marine metagenome | isolation source: seawater | place: Mediterranean Sea | collected 2009 | reverse complement strand
TGGAGAGAGCAGGAATTAAGAATAATCTTGGATGGAATTATGCATTGCAAGCATTAGAAATGGGATCCTTGATGAAGGCTATAAATTGAATAATCTTGTCAATTAGTTTTTTCAATTGACCTCTGCACCCGTTTTAGGGCATGCTGGCATTGTTGATCAAAAAATGTTTGCGGATGTAGCTCAGTGGTAGAGCATCTCCTTGCCAAGGAGAATGTCGAGAGTTCGAATCTCTTCATCCGCTTTTTTAATTTCTATGAATTTGAAAATTTAATCTGATTCATATGACTTTTCTTCTATCAATTCTGAACCATTTTCAATATTAATTGTTTTTTTTAAAATGGATCTTATATCATTTTTGATATAAACAGATCTCGCTAACTCTACAAACTCTTTTCCAAAACTTTGTTGTAATTCTTTCTGTCTAATTTGATCTTCTATATTCCATAATTCTTTATTAATTAATCTAAGCTTCTCAACATTTGGATTATTCATATCAATACTATTCTTTTGAGTAATTAGGCTTAGAAAGTTTAATTCTTTTTTGACATTCTCCAATTTCTCCCCAGTCATATGTTGTTCCTTGATTTCCAATATCGTTATTTTGTCAATTAACTCGCCAATTGATATAGGAGCAAGAATTTTGTTCATTGTGTTTAAACTTTCATACTGATTTTAATTTGCAAAGAAGTTATCTAGTTCATCTGATACCGATTTTATAACTTCACCCCAGTCTTCTTTATTTGATTGACGATAAATCTTTAAGGAGTCATACCAAAATGTTTTTTCTCCTTTTAAACCCCATCTCCATTCGGGAACATATTTGAGAAGTAGCCAAGTTGGCTTGCCTAGAGCCCCTGCAAGATGTGCAATTACAGTATCTGAGGTGATTATTAAATCACAATTACTGATAATCGCTGCCATTTCGGAAAAATCTAGAATCTTATTGATTTTGGACTGCGAATCTACAAATTGATTTATAAAAGAGCACTTCTCTAATTGTTCTGAGCCGGAACCTTTTTGAAGCGATAATGCTTTTACCTTATTTGTTTTAAAAATAGGAGAAAAAGTTTCTAGTGGAATAGACCTTCCTTTTAATAAAGATACTTCTGATTTTAAATTCCCTTGCCAATTAAGACCAACAATTGGTTTTTGCTCACTATCAAGAATATCTTTCCATTTATTAATTAAAAACTCACGACTAGATAAATAAGAAGTATTGATGAGTGGAGATTGGGGATTGACATTCAGATATTTTAGTAAAGATAGAAGAGGTATCCATCGACTTTTTTTGAATTTATTTATATCTTCTGGAGAAATGGGATTCAAATCTATTTTAGAATCGATAATTAATGAATGTAATTTTTTTTCCATACATACACTTATATTTAATCCCATTTCTTTTAGTTTTTTTGCATATCTTATAAATTGAATATTATCGCCGAGTCCTTGTTCACCTACAACTATCAAATGATTATTATGAATCATCTCTCCTTTCCATTTTTTAAAGTTTGGCTGTGCATGTAATTTACTAAATCTATCCACTTTTAATCGCCATTCATATTCAGATAATCCTTCCAGATAATTTTGATTAAGTAGTAATGAAAAACTTAAATTATGATGAGCGAGAGCAAATTCTTTATCAATATTAATTGCTTTTTTATAACATGTTATTGCTGATAATATATTACCAAGCTTGTGAAGTGTAATACCTAGATTGTTATATGTTTCTATAGAATTTGGATCTAAATTCAGAGCTTTTTCATAAAATTGAATAGCTTTTTTAGAGTTATTTTGACTATCATATAATGAGCCTAAATTACTATATGCTTGTACAAAGCTAGGATTTAAGCAAATTGCTTTCTCATAGCTACTTAAGGCTAGAAGGTCATTATTATTATCTTTAAAGGCATTTCCTAGGTTATTAAATGCTTCTGGGAAATCTGATTTAATAGAGATAGCTTTTTTGAAATATTTTATAGCGGAATCAATTTTCTTTTCTTTTAGATAAGTTAGACCTAAATTATTATATGCATCAGGATAATTTGTTTTAATTGATATTGCTTTTTTTAGCATTTCAAGCGATAAATTAATTTGTCCTTTATCACGATATGCATTACCTAAATTATTATATATTTCATGTGATTCAGTAATATATTCTAGAGCCTTTTTAAAATATTTTATTGCGTCATCTAGTGAATTTTGTTTTTTGTATAAGTTTCCTATATTATTATAAATTTTGCCAGGCTCTAGTGTTAATTTTAATGCTTTTCTAAAATATTCTAGAGCCTGATCATACTCATTTGAGTCTGTGAGAATGTTCGCTAAATTATTAAGAACATCCGGATTATCTGGGTTGTATTTTAAAGCGATATTATAGTATTTAGTAGCTTCATCTTTTAGGAATTTTTCATTCATTATATTACCTAAGTTATTTAAAGCGGAGATATGGTTTGGTTTTATAGATATAGTTTTTTTGTATGATTCAATTGCTGAATCTAATTCATTAATGCTTTGTTTAAGTATACCTAAATTGTAATGTGCTTCAGCATAATTTTGATTAATATCTATTGCCCTCTTATATGAATTAATGGCTAAATTAATTTTCCCTTGATTCTTATATGCAATAGCTATGTTATTTAAAACCTCTGGATCATTACCTTTGATTTTTATTGCAGTAGTCAGTAGATTTTCCATTTCTATCCAATCATTATTAATCCCACTTAGAATCGCTAAATTACAAATTATTTTGTAGTTATTAGGATCTATATCTAATATTTCTTGATAAATTAATTTTAATTTATTAAAGTCATTATTCTTAATCAAACCAGCTGCTATCTCTTCTTTTTTCTTGACTAAATCAGCATTATTTTGATTAAATTCTTTTTTCATTACTTAAAGTGAGATCATGTTAGATCAATGAAATATCTATTCTAAAAGTATCCATCTGTTTTGATTTTTTTGCAAACTTTAGTCATGATATCTTTCCATGCTTCACCTTTTTCTTTACGGAATAATCTCATAGATGGATACCAAAATGTTGTTTCCCCCGTTAAACCCCACCTCCATTCGGGAATATATTTGAGAAGTAGCCACGTTGGTTTGCCTAGCCCTCCGGCTAAGTGAGCGACTGCTGTGTCTGATGTAATAATCAAATCACAGTTTTCTATTATTGCGGCAGTTTCATCGAAATCCCATATTTCATTAATTATATTTTGTGAGCTTACAAACTTATCTTTAAATGTACATGAGTTTAATTGTTCAGATCCAAAACCTTTTTGTAATGATATGAAGCTACAGTCTATTTGCTCAGACAATTGACAAAAAGTATCTAGCGGAAATGATCTATTATTAAGTGTTTTTTTCTCTGGATATGGACTGCCTTGCCAATTAATTCCTATGATAGGTTTGTTTTCTTCGGCCAGTAGTTTGTGCCATTTATGAGCGAATTGGGTATTACTTTTAATATAAGCTTCTGAAATAATTGGATTTTTAGCAGTTACTTTCAGATATTTTGGTAACGAAAGTAAAGGAATCCATTTTTCATCCTTAATTAGATTCGCTTCTGCTGGTGTGATTGGTCTGGGATGTATGTTTGAAGAAATAATTAGACTATGTAATTTTTTTTGCGCACAAAATGAAACTTTATTTACCCTCTCTTCTAATACTTTTAAATATCTCATGAATTGAATAGTATCTCCTAGACCTTGTTCACTAATAAGTAAAATATTACTTTCATTATTTATTTCTGAAGTATCCCATCGTAAGCTTTTTGGGTTGGCATGCAATTTTGTAGATTCTTCTTTCTTAAATCTCCATTCATATTTTGACCATCCTTCTTTATAATCGCCAGAGAGAAGTGATAGTAAAGCTAGATTCCAATGTGCTTCTGCAAAATCACGCTTTTTATTAATTGCAGTTAAGTATGAATCTTTTGCTAAATCAATTTCTCCTTGCTCTTCAAGATTATTGCCAAGGTTATTATATGCACTTGAATATTCTGGATTGCTACTTAAAGCCTGATTAAATAATATATTGGCTTCTTGTATTTTTCCTTCTTGTTGTATAATTATACCTAGATTATTATTTGCTTCAGGGTAGCTTGGATTTAATTTTATTGCATTTCTATAATATTTAGTGGCATTATCAGTGTCACCAAGTCTGTTTAGAATATTTCCTAAATTATAGTGGAATTCTGGATCACCATTATTTAAACTTATTGCTTTTTTTAGATATTTTATAGCGAGATTATATTTTTTTTCTTCACTTAGTAAATTCCCAAGATTGTTTAAAGCCTCTACATAATTAGGCTTCAATTCAATTGCTAATTTATAGCTTTCAATTGCATCTATATTCCTGGAATTTTTTTTTAAAGCATTACCTAAATTGTAGTATAGTTCTGGATCATTATTTTTAAATGACAAAGCTTGTTTATATGAGTCTATTGCTAGTTCAATATCTCCTTGGTTTTCGTAAATTGTTCCTAGATTATTATAAGCTTCTGGATTTCTAGGATGAATTTGAATTGATTTTTTTAAATACAATATCATTTCCTCTTCTTTCCCTTTCATACCTAAAATTGCAGCAAAATTATTAAGAATAATATAATTTATGTGTTTTTGATCAATCATTTTCTTGTAAATAGATTCAGCCTTCGTAAATTGACCTTCTTGCAGTAATTTAATTGCGCGCCTTTCTTCTTCCTGTAATTCTTTTAATTTATATTTTTTGTTTAACCTTTCCTTATTATTTGAATTTTGTATAGTGAAACCCTTGCGGTTTTTTTTATTATATTTCATTTTAACTTTTAGGTTTAACGCAGTTTTTATCTATTCTTCTTACCAATGATTCTTGTGGTAATGATGAATTGAAACCCATAGATTTATAGAAAGCTACCGATTTAGTACTAAACAAATAGACTTTCTCTACCTTTTTAATACTTTTAGATTGCATGATTTCATTTAGCAATTTACTTCCAATACCTTTGCCTCTAAATTCATCAGAGACTATTATGTCCCATAGAGTAGCTCTAAAACACTTGTCTGTGGTTGCTCGTCCAAATCCAATAAGTTTTTCTTTTTCCCAAGCAGTTACTACAACTTGACTATTCGCTAGCATTATTCTTATTTCTTTCTGTGTGCGTTTTTGGGCCCAAAATGCATTATTATCAAAGAGTTCTTGAAGTTTTCTAAGACCGCTATTCGGCATGAATCTTGGTCCTATTCCAAAAAATCTTAGTCCAGGTGCTCCTGGTGCATGACTAATAACCTGAAAATTCTTCATGAATACTATTTATAGACCCCACAGTATATTTTTTAAGCATATTATCTTTTATATTAAATGTCTAAGCTATTAACTTATGAATAAAGATGAGTTTTATCTTAGTTTTGAAAATAGGTTCAGAGGAACACGCGAACAAATACTTAATTCCCTATCTAGTTATGATGGTTCTCTAAATTATTGTTTAAAGAATTTTGACAACCCAAAAGTCCTTGATATTGGATCCGGTAGAGGTGAATGGCTCCAAAAGTTAGAAGAATTTGGTTTAAAAGGTATTGGGATTGAACTTAATCAGAAGATGGTTCAATCTTGTAGAGATCTAAAGCTTGATGTATTACATGGGGATGCAATTTCATTAATGAATAATTTCCCTGATCATACATTCTCAATGATCTCTATATTTCATGTAGTAGAGCATTTGAACATTGATTACTTAAATATGCTCCTTGCGGAATGTCGACGCTTGATTAGTCCAAAAGGATTACTTATTGTAGAAACACCAAGTATAGATAATTTACTTATTTCAACTAATAGATTTTACTTAGATAGTACTCGTATAACTTATATAAATGGAGATTATATGACCTTTCAATTAGAGAATATCGGCTTTAAATCCTCTATACCTTATTTTATTAATCCTGGTCCATTATGTAATGCAGATGATATGAATCTAACAAGAGTTCTGAATGGAATTTCTCAAGACTTATGTATTATAAGTTCTTTATCAGACTTTTTAAATAATCCTTTAAATATCAATAAGTTACTCATTGAAGATTCTCTTAATATAGGTATGAATACACTTAATGCTGCATCTGAGTTTGATCATGCTTTAAACATATTAAGAAATAAAATTTTTGATCAAAATCTTCAGATTTTTGAACTAAGACGTACTTTAATTGATCTTCAGAAGAATTCTCAGGAATTACAAAATACCTTTATTAAACTACGAAATAATTTCTTTTTTAAGTTTGCTTCTTATCTATTTAAAATTCTAAAGAAGATTAAAAAACTTTTTATTTTGATTTTAAGAAATACTACTCAAATAATATTTAGATTTTCAAAAAAAACTACACCTCTTATGTTTATAAATTTAGCAAAGAAAAATCAGATATTGATACCTATTTTTTTTCTATTGTTAGAAAGATTAGGGATGAAAGGTTTAAATTATAAATTCATGACAATTTTTTCTAAAACAAAATCTTACTCTAATGATTCTATTAAGATCAATGAAAGACTTTTGAAAAGATATAGTAATTCATCTAATTCAAGAAAAATTTATAAACAATTAAAAAATTTATAATGAAAATTTTAATTGATATTCAGGGCTGTCAAAGCGATGGAAGTAGATTTCGAGGTATCGGTAGATACTCTCGTTGTCTAATTAAATCATTAATAGCTAATTATCCGGAACATGAGTATATATTATTTGCTAATAAACTATTGTTCAATGTTAGTTCAGATTTTAGTGAGTATTTGTATAATGATGATTACAAAGTTACCTATTTAAATTGGATTGCTCCCGGACCTTTTACTGATCGATTCAATAAAAATGGATCAAGATACTCTATTGCAGTTCAAATAAGATCTTTTATGCTAAGCCAGCTGAATGTAGATATAATTTTAATAACTAGTTTCTTTGAAGGATTTATTGATAATAGCTTAGTAGATTTAGATTTCACACAAAAACTACCACCTATTTTAACAATTTTATATGATTTAATTCCTCTTCTTAATCGTCAAACATATCTGGATACTAATCCTGATTTTGAAACATATTATCTAAAAAAACTAAAAACCTTACAGGAGTTTGATGCTCTTTTAGCGATTTCTGAATCAGCAAAAAAGGAAGTAGTAGAAAATTTAAATTTTTCAACTGATAAGGTTTTTAATATATCATCTGCATGTGATAATTATCCATTTATTGATAATATTACTAAACAGAATAATGTCACCCTAGACATAGATCAGCTTGGTTCGTTTATTCTGTATGTAGGGGCAGGCGATCCTAGGAAAAATTTATATCGATTACTCCAAGCCTATTCAAGGCTTTCACCTTCTTTAATTATAAAGCATAAAATAGTGTTGGCAGGACAATTACTTAAAGAAGAAATTGCTCTTATAGAAAGTTTATTATTTGAATTAGGAATACCATCTCAGTATTTAATATTATTAGGATATATTTCTGATCTCGAACTGGTAAAACTATATCAAAAATGTTATTTGTTTATTTTCCCGTCGATTCATGAAGGTTTTGGATTGCCTGTGTTGGAGGCAATGACCTGTGGGGCAGCTGTTATCGCATCTAATACGAGTAGTGTTCCAGAAGTTATTGGACTCAGTGAAGCTACCTTTAATCCTTTTGATATTGATGAAATAACATATTTGCTTAGAAAAGCATTAGTTGATGAACAGTTTTATCAGAAGTTGAAGTCTAATGCTAAAAAACGTTCACCACTATTTTCCTGGAAATTTACTTCAGAAATAACTATAAATGCTATGCATGAAATTTATATCAAACATCAGAAAGATTCTAAATCTAAAAATACTGAAAATTTAAATATTTTTCTAGAACGTTTTAAGAATTCATTAGAGCAGAATAATAAACTTGTAACTAATGATATTTATATGAAAGAAATTGCTGCTTCAATTGATTTAAACTGCCAAGCTATTAAGGATTTTAATTTTATAGACATTGAATATCAAGCGATATCAAATTGGTTAATAGAGGGTCCTTTCGATTCACATTATAGCCTAGCAATAGTTAACAGAAACTTTGCTTTGGCTTTAAATAAATTGGACATTAATGTTTGTCTAAATTCAAGTGAAGGAGCAGGAGACTTTTCACCTAATATGAATTTTTTAAAGTCTTATAATGATTTAAAAAAAATTTATATGAAAGGAGTAAATCATAAAAACAAATTTTTAGTTTCTAGTAGAAATTTATACCCTCCTCGTGTGAATGACATGATTTCTAATTTAAAATTACTTCATGCTTATGGTTGGGAGGAGTCTCAAATTCCTGAAAAATGGGTAAATGAATTTAATAGTTATTTGGATGGAATAACAGTAATGTCAGAATTTGTAAAGAAGACTTTAATCGATAATGGTGTATATATACCTGTCGATGTATGTGGACTTGGTGTTGATCATCTTGATTCTGTTCCATACAAAGAGTTCAATCTTTTATCAGCAAAGAAGTTTAGATTTCTTCATGTATCTTCTTGCTTCCCAAGAAAAGGAATTGATGTTTTATTAAAGGCCTTTGGTCAAGAATTTTCAATCGACGATGATGTTTCATTGATTATAAAGACCTTTAATAATCAACACAATAATGTTAATAGTCTTCTTATTCAGTATCAGAATAAGTTCCCCAAATACCCACATGTGATAATTATTGAAGACGAATTTGATGATGCAGAATTAAAAGCACTTTATAAATTTTCTGATGTATTAATCGCACCTAGTTATGGAGAAGGTTTTGGGCTTCCAATTGCAGAGGCAATGTATCTTGGTATTCCTGTTATTACTACTAATTTTAGTGGTCAAAAAGATTTTTGTAGCCATGATAATTCTTGGTTGATCGATTTTAAGTTTGAGTATTCCAAATCGCATTTTAATCTACTAAATTCAGTTTGGGCTATTCCTTTGACAAAAGATTTAGCGTTAAAAATGCGTGATTCCTATTACTTACCTAAAGATATAATTGAATTAAAAGTGAACAATGCTAGACGTGATATTGAATCCTTTCTTTGGCATAATGTCGCAAAAATAAATATACAGCATGTTAACAGGATATTAAGCAGGAAACCCAATAAATGTGTTCATGTTGGATGGGTTTCTACATGGAACTCTAGATGTGGAATTTCATCATATTCTTCAAATCTATTGAATGACTTTGATGAAAATGTAACAATTTTTTCCCCTCTTGATGAATCATTAATTGATAAAGATAATTTGAATGTTAAACGGTGCTGGAAACTTTCTAAAGCTAATTTAGATGACCTTTATCTTCAAATATGCAATTCTAATATTACGACTTTAATTATACAATTCAACTTTGGCTTTTTTGATTATCAAGAATTTACTAATCTCTTACAAAAAGTATCAAATCAAAAAATAAAAATTCTAATATTTATGCACTCAACAATTCCACCAAAGGCTAAATCAAATCCTGAACAACTTTTTTTAGGATTAAGAAAATGTAATCGAGTTTTTGTTCATACTCCAAATGATCTCAATAGACTAAAAGATTTTGGAATAATCCATAACGCTACACTTTTTCCTCATGGGGTACCATTTTATCGACCAAAGACAAAAAATAATCTTAAATCTTTCATCAAGTCTTTTTCTCCTTTTAATAATCAAAAAATTATTTTAGCAACATTTGGCTTTTGTCTTCCTGATAAAGGATTTTTGGAATTAATTTATGTTATTGATGCCTTAAGAAAATTTGGATTTAATGTCTTCCTTAAAATGTATATTAGTTTACATGAATCAGAATTATCTGTTCATACTATGAGTAGCATAAAAGAATTAGTATTACAACTTAATCTTAGTCAATTTATATTTATTAATTCTGATTTTCTTGACCAAAAAGATATCTTAGATACTTTGTCTAGCTGTGATGCAATAGTCTTTCCTTATCAGAGATCTAATGAATCAACAAGTGCAGCTATTCGCCTTGGTTTAGTATCCGGTTCCAATGTTTTTGCTACACCTTTAAATGTATTTAGTGACGTTTCTGATTGTATTCAAACATTTAGTGAGGTCACTGTCGATTCTATGGTAAAGGGTCTTAGTGAGTGGATAGTCAAATCTAACGGAAAATCTTTTGATTCTCATTCTGAAGCTAAGCATAGCTGGTTAGATCAACATCAATTTTATAACTTATCCCAAAGACTTATTGGTATTATCAAAGCACTCGAGATGAATTCATGATTTATTTATATTAGCTTTAATTAACTTGTCTATGATTTCATCAATAAATATTGACGCTTTCCATCCTAATTCATTAAATAATTTATCAGGATTGCCCCAACTAACACTTATATCATTTGGCCTGAATAGGTTTTTATCAATTACTATGTGTTCTTTCCAGTCTAAATTTAGTTTTTGAAATACGGTTTCAATAAAATATTTAAGAGAGGTTTTTCTACCTGTACATATTAGATAGTCGGAAATTTTACTTGCTCTTGCGATTAACTGCATTGCCTCTACATACTCTTCAGCCCAACCCCAATCTCTTTCTATATCGATATTTCCTAATTTGATTATGTGGTTTCTTTCGAGATTGCACTTAATAGCACCCAGTATGATTTTTTGAGTAATAAATCTTTTGTCTCTATATTGAGATTCATGATTAAATAAAATTCCAGTCATGGTTTTTAAACCATAAGATTCTCTGTAGAGAGATACAAGATTTTGACTCGCTAGTTTTGAAATCGCATATGGACTTTTTGGATTAATTTCAGAATCTAAAGTTATAGCTGATATTTGATTTCCAAAAATTTCACTACTTCCTGCAAAAAATATTCTTCCTTTATAGTTTAGTTTTCTACAAGCTTCAAGAATATTTAACGTACCTAAAGTATTACTCTCAATTGTATCCAATGGTTTTTTAAAAGAATTACCTACAGAAGATTGAGCAGCAAGGCAATAAATTTCATCAGGCGACAAGTTAACGATTGCTTCGAAAACTTCGTTATAAGAGCGAATATCAACAGTAATTAATTTAAGTTGTTTATCAATTCCAAGTTTGCAAAGAAGATGAGAATTGCTAATTGTTGCTCTCTGAGATCCCCAGACTTTTAATCCTTTTTGAATTAGTGATTTGCTAAGGAGAGAGCCATCTTGCCCCCTGCATCCAAAAATCAATGCACTCTTGACGGACAAATTAGTGATGAAAGATTCCCATTAAGTTTACTATTTTGACGATTTAAGTCTTCTTTGCATATAAATTTACTTTAAACTCGTGCATTGAATTTGATTTTAGTGGACAAAAAATTTGCTTTTCATGAGATTTTTGAAGTTAGTGGCCAGTTTTAAATCTGCCTCCAATTTTTTTCTATTATTCGCATATCTAAGCGAGGCGAGCTAATTATTATAAATAAAATTTTCGTATAAAATACTTCAGATCGCAATGCTGGACATACTTTTCTCTTCTTGTTGGCTAGGAAAATTAAGTTAATATGTAAAAAAATTATTTTGGATTGTTGAGTCTCAATTACTGGCTTTGTTTGTTTTTGCTGTTTTTCGTGATTACTTTTGTCTTTGATTCCTAGAGCGGGGATTGCAGTTAATCCACCTTGCATATATAGTTTGGCTTGAATTTTTGGTATTGCATTTAGTTAATTGCATGCCAAATTAGAAAGAACAGCGGAATCCTTTTGGTATCTTGCTGGATCTGAAACAAACGTTCACCGAAAACATCCCCTCCGAATGTCAACCGCATCTCAACTACAACAGTTATACGTTGCCTATTTCGGTCGTGCTGCAGATCCAGCAGGGCTTGATTACTGGGTAGCAAAAGGAACTACAACTAAGGAATTTGCTGCTCACATGCATGCGCAGAATGAATTCCAATCAAATTACGGAACATTATCAACTGAGTCACAAGTTAATCAGATATATCAAAATCTTTTCAATAGAGATGCTGATTCTACTGGTTTACTCTATTGGACAAATCAAATTGAGACTGGAGTTTTAGAACTTGCTTCAATAGCAAATGACTTGATTTGGGCAGTTGATAATGGTCATGGTGATGCAACCGATAAATTAACTCTTGCTGCAAAGTCAGCAACAGCCACAGCCTATACAGCTGAAATCAGATTAACTTCTGAAGCGATTCTTGCTTATCAGCCTGATTCAACATCTCCTTGGAAAAGTGGCGAAGACTTTGCTACAGCAGTAACTTTCATGAATACTGCTACATCTACAAACACTCCAACAGCTGCAGATGTAACTACTAGCGTTAATGTAATCAAAGAAACTGATACAAGTATTAATGGAACTACTTATGTATTAACATCTTCAGCAGAAACCAAGACTGGAACAGACTTTAACGATCTTTTCTATGCGGTTACTGTTGGTGAATTAACTGCTTCTGATGTTGTTGACGGTGGTAAAGGTGCTGATACTTTACGTTTTGCTATTGATGAAGATAATGATCCGTTCAGACCAGTAACAACAGGTGTAGAACATCTTCGTTTTACCGTCGTAGACGACGATTCCAAT
>MDTB01012019.1_pt1 | contig 12510 bp, 12 predicted proteins | sample 811161 | NCBI WGS metagenome assembly MDTB01 (sample SAMN05326650, study PRJNA326480) | marine metagenome | isolation source: seawater | place: Mediterranean Sea | collected 2009 | reverse complement strand
CTTGGGAGGCGATTCCAATTCTACCTCCCTCTAACGTTTTCATGGCAAATTTAAATCCAAAGCCATCTTCCCCAATTCTATTTTCTTTCGGAACTTTTACATCAGTAAACATTACAGAAGTTGTATCAGAGCTTCTGATTCCTAATTTATTTTCTTTTGGGCCAACATTAATTCCATCCCATTCTTTTTCTACAATAAATGCATTAATTCCTTTATGTCCTTTTTCGATATCGGTTTGTGCAATCACTAAATAGACAGATGCACTATTACCATTGGTAATCCAATTTTTTGTACCATTTAAAATGTAAAAATCACCTTTGTCAATAGCAGTAGTTTTTTGTGATGTAGCATCTGATCCTGCTTCAGGTTCAGATAAACAAAATGCTCCCAAAATTTCTCCTTTTGTAAGTTGGGGCAGATATTTCTTTTTTTGTGCATCAGTTCCATATTTTTCTATACCCCAACAGACTAATGAATTATTTACAGACATAATTACAGAACAAGATGCATCTATTTTAGAGATCTCTTCCATGGCCAATACGTATGAGACTGTATCCATGCCTCCACCACCATATTTAGGGTCTGTCATCATCCCCATAAAGCCCATGTTGGCCATCTTTTCCATTTGACTTTTAGGAAACTGTTTATTCTCATCACGTTCAATAACGCCATTTAATAGTTCAGTTTGTGCAAAATTTCTTGCAGTATCTCTGATTAGTTTTTGTTCATTTGATAAATTGAAATCCATATTTTTATTTGTGAATGGATTCAAAATTAATGCTTTTTTTTTATTTTCATTAAATGAGAAGAATTATTAATGATCAATCTTTAGTTTTAGGTGTTATGTCAGGAACTTCTATGGATGGCCTAGATATTTCTTGTGCTAGGTATTATCAAGTTAATAATATATGGCATTATGATTTATTAGCTTCAGAGACATTTAATTATCCATTAGAATTAAAATCTATCTTTTTAAAAGTCTTTAATGGCGAATATAGTATTGAAAAAATAGATTTGGAATTCGGTCATATTATTGCAGATTATATAGGTGTGTTTTTAAAAAAAAATAATTTTAAAATAAGTGTAATATGTTCTCATGGTCATACTATCTTCCATGATCCTAAAAATGGATATACTAAACAAGTAGGTTCTGGTAGAATTATTGCAGATAGATTACGTGTCCCTGTAGTTTGTAATTTTCGTCAACAAGACATTGATCTAGGTGGCCAAGGAGCTCCTTTGGTGCCTATTGGAGACAAGTTATTGTTTGGTCAATATGCATCTTGCTTAAATTTAGGTGGTATGGCAAATATTTCATTTGAATTTAACCGCCAAAGGTTAGCATTTGATATTTGTCCATGTAATATGATTTTAGATTTTTTATCCCAAAAAAAAGGTAAAGATTTTGATAAATCTGGCTTTATGGCATCACAAGGCCTGATTGATCAAGATATGCTGAGAGAATTGAATTGTATTAAGTACTATAACCTTAATTTTCCAAAATCTCTTGGAAAAGAAAATATTGAGTTAGATTATTTGCCCATATTAAATAATTATAAAATAGGTGTTAATGATATGATGGCAACCTTTGTTGAACATATTGCTATACAGATTGAAAAAACTTTTTTTGATTTTAATATTAATAACGCATTTGCTACAGGAGGAGGGGTGTTTAACAAGTATTTAATAGGTCGGATTATAAAATTAACAAAAACAAAAATGATTATACCTGGCGATGATATAGTTAATTTTAAAGAGTCTATTGTTTTCGGTTTTTTAGGTGTTTTAAGATTATTAAATCAACATAATTGTTTGGCAACATCGACGGGAGCAAGTAGAAATCACAGTTCTGGAGATATATATCTATGAGAATGTTGAAAAGTATTTATTCAGGATATAATTTACTTTTGTATTAGTTGTTATTTTTAGATTATTAAATTTATTGTGATGAAATCTTTGTTGGAAAAATATGAAAAAAAATCTCCTGAAATTGTGTTTGAGTGGCATGATTCAGAAACAGACGCAGAGGGCTGGGTAGTGATTAACTCGTTACGTGGTGGAGCAGCAGGTGGTGGAACAAGAATGCGCAAAGGATTAACAAAATATGAGGTATTATCACTTGCAAAAACAATGGAGATTAAATTTACAGTATGTGGTCCTCCTATTGGTGGAGCTAAATCGGGCATTAATTTTGACCCAACAGATTCTCGAAAAAAACAAGTTTTAAATAGATGGTATAAGGCAGTTACGCCTCTTTTAAAGTATTATTATGGAACAGGTGGAGATTTAAATATTGATGAGGTGACTGAGGTAATTTCTATTACTGAAGATTGTGGTGTTTGGCATCCTCAAGAAGGAATTTTCGAAGGTCATTATGCACCATCCTCAGCAGAAAAAATAAATCGAATCGGACAGTTAAGGTATGGGGTAAAAAAAATACTACATGATACTCGTTTTGCTCCATCTCTAAAACAGAATATTATGGTTGCTGACATGATAACAGGATTTGGTGTCTCAGAATCTGTCAGACATTATTATCATATTTGGCATAAGTCTACTATAAAAAACAAAAAAGTATTAGTTCAGGGTTGGGGAAATGTTGGTGCTTCTGCGGCATACTATCTTTCACAATCAGGTGCTAAAATTGTAGGTATTATTGATAAATCGGGTGGCTTAATTAATGAAGAAGGTTTTTCATTTAGAGAGATAAAAGAATTCTTTTTAAATAAAGAAAACAATCAGCTTAATGTGCCATACATGATACCTTTTAGCGAGTTGAACGATGTAATTTGGGATATTAATGTAGATGTTTTTATTCCGTGTGCTGCATCGAGGTTATTAAAATTAGAGCATGTTCAGCGCTTAATTAATTCGGGTTTAACTTTAATTTCTTCGGGAGCTAATGTGCCTTTTGCAGATTCCCAAATATTTTATGGACCTATTGCGGAGTATGTTGATAACAATATTAGTGTTATTCCTGACTTTATTTCTAATTGTGGAATGGCTAGAGTATTTGCTTATTTAATGGATAGAAGACAATTGGAGCTAACCGATGCTGGTATTTTTGAAGATTGTTCAAATACTATTAAAAATGCACTGAAGGAATGTTACAATAATAATCCTAAACAAAAGAATATTACTTCAGGAGCATTAGAAATAGCTTTAAAAAAATTGTTAATCAAAAATTAATGTAGATATGGTTGAAGTTTTAATTATCATTTTTATTGTTGGTTATGTATTTATTGCTTTAGAGCATAACTTTAACATTGATAAAGCTGCAACGGCTTTAATAACAGGCATTTTATGTTGGACTTTTTTTATTACATTATCTGATTTAGATTATCATTTTGTATCTGAAGAGCTTCAGCATCATTTAGTTCATATATCAGAAATTTTATTTTTTCTATTAGGCGCAATGACTATCGTAGAATTAATTGATGCTCATCAAGGTTTTTCAATTATAACAAAGCGGATTACTACAGTTTCTCGTATTAAATTATTATGGATTTTATCTTTTTTAGGCTTTTTTTTATCAGCTGTTCTCGATAATTTAACAACAGCTATTGTTATGGCCGCTTTAATGCCAAAAATAATGAAAGATAAAAATGATATTTGGTTTTTTGGAGGGATGTTAATTTTAGCGTGTAATGCTGGAGGGGCTTGGTCTCCGATAGGTGATGTTACTACAATTATGCTTTGGATTGGAGGGCAGGTTACAGCATTGAATATAATACAGTCAATTTTTATTCCAAGTTTGATATGTATGATTGCACCATTAATATATTTATCATTTAGAATTAAAGGAGACATTCAACCTGCTGAAGCAGATGTTTTACCCGAACATAAAAGCAACCCAACATCAACCTTTGAAAGAAATTTTGTATTTGTGGGTGGTGTATTAGGATTATTGTTTGTGCCTATTTTTAAAACAATTACACATCTTCCTCCTTATATGGGCATGTTACTTAGCTTAGGTGTTTTGTGGTCTGCAACAGAGGTTTTACATCGAAGTAAAAATCATGAACAAAAATCTATTTTAAGTGTTGTAGGAGTTTTAAGAAAAGTAGACACCCCCACTATTTTCTTTTTTTTAGGTATTCTTTTGGCTGTTTCCAGTTTACAGTCTGCTGGAATCTTGAATACGGTTGCAAATTATCTTAACAATACAATAGGCGATATATACGTTATTAATATTGTTATTGGTTTATTATCAGCGATTGTAGATAATGTCCCACTAGTAGCAGCTGCTATGGGAATGTATCCAATTGATGTTACAGGAAACTTTGCTCAAGATGGAGTTTTTTGGGAGTTTCTAGCGTATTGTGCTGGTACGGGTGGTAGTGTTTTGATTATAGGATCTGCAGCGGGCGTTGCTGTGATGGGGATTTTAAAAATAGATTTTATATGGTATTTAAAAAAAATCTCTTTTTTGGCTTTCATAGGATATGCTTGTGGTGCATTATCTTATATTTTATTAGGATTAATTTAAAGTAAGATATATTTATTATGTGGTTAAATTTATTTTTTTTACAATCAGACAGTTTGTTATTATTATCTGAAGATTTAGTTGAAAATAGTGCAGATAGCATTTCTATTATGCAATTATTTTCTCAGGGAGGTATAGCAGGTCAGATTATTATTGCGGTGCTATTTATTTTATCAATTATTACGATGTATTTGTTTTTTGAAAGACTCACTTCTGTAAAAAAAGCATTAAAAGAAGAAGGAAATTTTTTTAATTCAATTAAAGATTTTTTGCATGATGGCAAATACTCTTCGGCTATAGATTTATGTCAAAATACAGATACACCTATTGCAAGAATGTTAGAAAAGGGTATTATGAGAATTGATAAAAAATTAGAAGATATTTCAACATCGATAAATAATGTTGCAAAATTAGAGCTATCTAAATTAGAAAATAATTTAGCAATTATTGCTACTATTTCTGGTGTAGCACCTATGATTGGTTTTTTAGGAACAGTAATAGGGATGGTGTTAGCGTTTTACGAAATGGCAACTTCAGGAGGGCAAATTGATATTGAAATGTTATCAAAAGGAATTTATACAGCTATGACAACGACAGTAGCTGGATTAGTAGTTGGGATTATAGCATATATTAGTTATAATTATTTGGTTGCAAAGATTGCTAAAGCGGTATATCAAATGGAAATGCTCTCAATAGAGTTTTTGGATATAGTTTATGATAAAAAGAGCAATTGATGTCATTAAAATCTCAAAATAAAATCAACCCAAATTTCAGTATGTCATCTATGACAGATATAGTTTTTTTATTATTAATATTTTTTATGTTGACATCTACATTAGTCACTACTAATGCATTAAAAATAACATTGCCAAGTAGTTCTGCACAACCACTTAAAAAACAAACTGTTTCAATTTCTATTACAGAAGATTTGCGATATTTTATTAATAATGAATCAGTGGAAAAGGTCTTTCTAGAGTCTAGAATTAAAGAAAACTTCAACTCTCTAGATGATCCAACTTTAGTTTTAAGAGTAGCACAAAGTCTTCCCATGCAGTATGCAGTTGATATCATGGATTTGGCTTACAGGAATAATTACAAGATTGTATTAGCGACACAACCTAAAAATTAGAATATGATAAATTCTAAGAGTAAAAGAGTAGGATTGATTGGAACCTTATTTTTTCATTTAGGTATTGTCTTAATTTGTCTGTTTTCATCTATAGGATATACATCTATAAATGAACCTATAGGAATAGAGATTGAATTTTTCCCATATAATGATTCTCATCTTATGGAAGATATAATATCTAGTAAGAGTTCTTCTGCTTTAATTGAATCTAATGTCATCGCTGATAATAAAGTAGAAAATTTGATTATTGAGGAAATAGAAACTGTAAAGATGCCTGAAGAGGAAGATACTTTAACTTTGTCTGATACAGAAATGACTGTGAATAACACCATTAGTTTAGAATTAGAGAAAGCGTTATCTAGATTGAATGCGCAAAAAAATTCTCAAGAAGAAAAAGATACTTTAAGACAAATTAATGATCAAGATGTTCAGCAAGAAAGTGTCAATAGTCCTATTGATATTACTCAAGATGGCTATGTGTTGTCTGATAATAGATTTGCAGTCCGTAAAATTAAGCCCAAATATTCATGTGAGGAATTTGGCAAAGTAGTAGTTCGTGTTTGGGTAAATAGAGAAGGGAAAACAATTAAAGCAGAAGCAGGCATTAGGGGAACTACGGAGTCTTCTTCTTGTCTTTTGAGAGAAGCAAGAAGTGCTGCTTTGCAAACTACTTGGACACCTTACTTTGATGCACCTGAGGTGCAAATTGGTCAGATAACATATAATTTTTACAAGTATTAATGGATTATAAAGAAACGATTTCTTGGTTATATAATCGATTGCCATTTTATCAAGAACAAGGGAAGAGTGCATATAAAAAAGATCTAGATAATGTTTTGCATTTTTTTTTAAAAAATGGAAAGGATTATTTAAAATTTAAAACAATCCATGTGGGAGGCACTAATGGCAAAGGGTCTGTGTCGCATATGTTAAGTTCTATTTTACAGCAGAAAGGTTTAAAGGTAGGGCTCTTTACATCTCCTCATTTATTAGATTTTAGAGAAAGGGTCAAGGTGAATGGGCAAACAATCAACAAGCAATTTATAAATTCATTTGTTGATGCATACAAGCAAGATTTTATAGAAATGAGAATGTCTTTTTTTGAAATGAGTGTTGCTTTGGCATTTCGTTATTTTTTTAAAAAAAAAGTAGACATTGCTGTTATTGAAGTTGGTTTAGGTGGCAGATTAGACGCAACAAATGTTATTGAACCAGAACTATCTATTATAACTAATGTTTCAAGAGATCATGCTAATATATTAGGGAATTCTTTACGATTAATAACAAAAGAAAAAGCTGGTATTATTAAGAATCATACTCCAATAATATTAGGTGAGCCAGTTAAGTATCAAGATATTATTGTCAATCAATCACAAGAATTGAATTCAAAATTAACTTATGCAAAACAATATTTTTATGATTCAGACTTAATGGGGGCTATTCAAAAAAAAAATATTAACACTTGTGTTACTGCAATTAGTGTTTTAAATGATATAAATTATAATATTTCAGAAAAACATATTATTCAGGGTTTAAAAAACATATTATTAAATACTAGTTTTTTTGGACGATGGAGTATTCTTATGCATAAACCATTAACAATATGTGATGTTGCTCATAATTTTGCTGCATTTAAAATACTTTTTAATCAGTTAAATTCTTATAAACAAAAAAAGCATATCATCTTAGGTTTTTCAAAAGATAAAGACATTAATCAGATGGTAACTTGTTTGCCAAATAATGCACATTATTATATTTGTGGAAGCCCTAATTCTAGAATTATGGAACCCGAAAAAATTTCCCCTATTTTTCAAGCTTTAAATTTAACTCATTCAATTTTTAATACATCATATAATGCGTATCAAAATATCGTTAGAAATAAAGTTGAAAATGATTTGATAATGATTACAGGTAGCACATTTATTGTTTCAGATATATTAAAATATTTAGATAAAGTTTGAATAGATTTATATATTTGCATTCTCGTATTGGGGCGATTAGCTCAGTTGGTTCAGAGCACCTGCCTTACAAGCAGGGGGTCACTGGTTCGAATCCAGTATCGCCCACAAGTAAAAAAACCTCATTTTATTATGGGGTTTTCTTGTAGATGGACCATTAACTCAGTTGGTTTAGAGTGTTACCTTGACAGGGTAGAAGTCACTGGTTCGAATCCAGTATGGTCCACAAAATTCTTATTTAATGCGGCATGGATTTTAATCAAGCACTAGTAATAAAATACTTTAAAATATTTACCATTTATATTTTTAGCACTTTATATATCATAATTGGGCTAAAACATTTTATAGATTCTTCATTTTTCATGTCAATTATGCCACCATTTATTCCGTTTCATAAAGCCTTAGTTTTTGTTAGTGGATTTTTTGAAGTATTGTTTGGTATATTATTACTGTTTCAAAAAACAAGAATTTATGCTGCATATGGCTTAATATGTTTACTTATTCTTGTTTTTCCCGCTAATGTATACTTATACCTTGATACTTTGCCTAGAGAAATTTTAGGAGTTACACAAATGCAGGCTTTAATAAGAATGCCATTTCAAATCCCTTTAATCTTGATTGCCTATTGGCATAGTTTGAAAGATTGTAGCATATACTTTTCTTATACTTGTATTTTTTCATCTATTCCAACAATTGTTTATTTTATTAGTTTATAACTATTATATTTTTTAGTTATTCTGAAAATTTTATATAATTGTACTTTTAATATGAATAGGTTTTTATATTTTTTTCTAAGTATTATGTTGTTTCAACAAACATATAGTCAATCTAATAATTATTATACAGTAATTGAATCAATTGAAGATGTTGAAGTTCGTCAATATAAAAAAATGATATATGCTTCATATACTCCGATAGATCAACCAGATAGGGGCAACTCATTTAAGAATGTTGCGGGATATATTTTTGGAAGTAATGATAAAAATCAAAATATAAAAATGACCTCACCAGTTGTTGTTAAATTACATAATGATAATGAAATGGCTTTTATTATGCCTGATAAATATCAAATTAATAATTTACCTATTCCAAATAATGATAAAATTCAAATTTATGAAGAACCTAAAAGCATTAAGGCTGCAATAAGATATGGAGGTTATTCAAACGAAAAAATTGAAAAAAATAAAATTAGTGAATTAAAAAGAATTCTATTAAACAATGAAATTACACATCATAATAATTTTGAAGTTTTAGTGTATAATTCTCCTTATAAGATTTTTAATAGAAGAAATGAAATAGTAGTTAGTATAGATTTTAATTTAAATAGTAATAATATGTCCGATGAAAGTAAAATATATTTTGGGAGTGGCTGTTTTTGGTGTACAGAAGCTATTTTTGAAAATGTGATTGGTGTCAATAGTGTAACGAGTGGATATTCAGGTGGTAAGATTGCAAATCCTTCATATAAAGAAGTATCAAGAGGATTAACACAACATGCAGAAGTATGTGAAATTAGCTATAATCCTCAAAAAGTTTCTTTACATGATTTATTAAAGATATTTTTCTTTTCTCACGACCCTACTACTTTAAATAGACAGGGTAATGATATAGGGGCGCATTATCGATCTATTATACTTTTCGGTTCGAATCAAGAAAAACTTATTGTAGAAGATTATATTGATGAAATTAATCAAGAATTTTTTGATAATAAAATTATCACAGAGCTTAAAAAATTTAAAGCTTTTTATCGTGCTGAAGATTATCACCAAAATTATTATGATCAAAATAGCATGGCACCATATTGTCAACTTGTTATTGCTCCAAAAGTTTTAAAAGTTAGGAACGATTTGAAAGTTTATTACAAGTAAATATTATTGCTCTAAAATAAATGTTGAGAATATAGCTAAGTGATCCGAGAATCCTCTATACCAGTTATTTCCCCCAAAGGTTCTGTTGGGTTTTTTGTCTCCATTTTCATTTGTATATAATATCCACTCAGGATTATAAGAATTATAGTTTTTTATTTTTAGTTTACTATTTGGTTGAAAGATATTTTTAGATATAATAATGTGATCTATGAAGCTCCATTTCCCCTTATAGTTATAGGATCCCATCTCATCATCCAATTGACTCATTAGATTAATTAAATTGTCTTGTAGTAATATGTCTTTTATACTTTTATTATGAGGTTCATCATTTAAATCTCCCATAATTAAAATATATTCAGATTCATCAATATTGTTTTCGATATAATTTTTTAATATAGATGCAGTGTATATTCTTTTGTGTTCTGTTTTGTCTTGCCCTCCCCATCTAGAAGGCCAATGATTAATGAACACATTTAATATTATATCATTTACTTGTAATTTTGCATAGACGATATCTCTAGTAGGTCGACTATCTGGAATGTTAATTTTAATAAAATCAGATTTCAGTAACTTAAAATTTTTATCGAATAACAATGCGCAGTCAATGCCTCTATTGTCAGGACTATTTACATGGATAATATTATAAGTATGGTTTAGGAAAAAATTATTTTTTAACAAATCATTAATGACGTGCTTATTTTCAACTTCACATAACCCTATTAGGTTAGGATGGTTGCCATTATTTATACTTGAAAAGACTTTTGATAATTGATTTATTTTGTGATTGTACTTTTCAGTGTTCCATTTTTTTTTTGCATCAGGCAGGAACTCATTGTCACTAGTCATAGGGTTATTTATGGTGTCAAAAAAGTTCTCTACATTATAAAACATGGTAAATATTTCATTTGTAGACTGACCATTTAGAAGAATTGGAAAAGTGAGAATTAAGATGATTTTTTTCATATTTTTTTTTGTTAAAAATAATCATTTATTAATATGAATCTGCATTGATATACTTATATTTAACTTCTTTTAATTTGTAAATTCATTTCATCATGAAAGTATGTCTCTCCACATTATTATTATTTCCTTTTATGATTCTTTGTCAAGATAAAGTTGATTTCAACGAAAACAATAAATTGCCAAATGATGTCAGATGGGTAACAGATTCTAGAGAGTATTATGATATTTGTCATCAAACTTATGTGACGGCTACAAGATCTTTGAAAAGAGAACTAAAAAGAACAAAAAATCCAATTATTGTTATGGATATTGATGAAACAGTTCTTGATAATTCATCTTATCAAGTTGATTTATTTTTAACACAGTCCGAATATAATCCCACAACTTGGAATACGTGGGTTAAAAAAGAAATTTCTCAATTAGTCCCAGGAGCAAAGCGTTTTATATTGAATTATAAAAAATATAAAAATGCGCGGATCATCTATATTAGTAATAGAAGTGAAGAAACACTGGAAGCTACTAAAAGCAATATGAAACAACTAGGTATATATTTTGATGAGGATATTTTCTTGTTACGCAAGGATCAAAATGACACAAAAATTATTAGAAGACAGGAGGTTTTAGATGGTGTAGGGAGAATGGCTTTATATGGACCGCAAGACATTATTGCATATTTTGGAGATGCAATAGGTGATTTTCCTATTAATGAAAGATATCAGTTTTCAAAAAACAAATTTCTTTTTCCAAATCCTATGTATGGTAAATGGTAGTTAAATGTAACACATGAATAATAAAACAAATCTTACTGTACTACATTGTATATTTTATATATATCATGTTTTTGCGTTAAATTCTGACGGAAAACTCAGTGCAAATGAAAAGAAAACAATAGGTGGTTTTATGTTGCGCTGGTTAGGTCAGGATCGAGATAAAATGACTAGTATTATTAATGCGACTTTAAATTGGTCAAGTGAAAATATTAAGAACATTAATGATCAGATGAGCTCTATGATGTCCATGGTTGAATTCTTAAAAAGCCAAAGTGATTTTACTCTTGAACGAAGGGAATATTTTTTAATGGATATTAGAAATATAGCGAGATCAGATGGAAAATTTATCGATATACAAAAGAAATGGCATGATATGTTAGCCAATATATTAGATGTAGATATTCGAATATCGAATGTGACTCATGAAGAAATCAATTCAGAGTTAAAAAAAGTTCCAAGAAGAAAAATAGGTTTCAGACGTTAATATTTATATTAAGTTTTTTGCAATTGATTTTTCAATATTAGGATATTCCCATTTAAAACCCGTAGCTTCTATTTTCTCTGTAGATAATTGTATATCATTAAATAATAATACATATTTTTCGGGTAGTATTAACTGGAATATGAGTTTAGGGATACTTATTAATATAGAGTATTTATATTTTATTTTTTGGACACTTTTTATAAAAGTATAATAGGATATTTTTTGAGGAGATGCTAGATTAAATACCCCGTCAATATTTTTTTCTTTTAATGTAAACTTGATAAATCGTACTGCATCTATAATATCAATCCATGGAAAGCATTGTTTGCCATCCCCAAAAATAATGCCAGTTTTAAATTTGAATCCAAGAATTGTTTTTTGGAGTACACCACTATTTTTATCTACAACTAAAGCTAATCTTGTTTTTACCACTCTTGTTTTTATTAACTTAAAATTATCAGCTGCTTTTTCCCATTTTTCACAAAGTTTTGCCATCCAATCATCACCAGTTTTGTCCTTTTCTTTTTTTATGCCATTTTTATTAAAACCATAATAGCCCATTGCTGATGCACTAATAAAAGTTTTGGGATGAATATTTAAATCAACACATTTTTCATACAATAATTTGCTAGAGTTAACACGGCTATCATACATTTTTAATTTATTTTTAGCACTCCATTTACTTGCTATATTAAATCCAGCTAAATGGATGATGTGTACGACATCTTTTAGGGCCTCTTGGTCAATATATCCAGCCTGAGAGTCCCAATAAAAAATATTTTCGGAGCATTTTTTTTTGTCACTTGTCAGGAAACATATTGTATATTGAGAATGATTTAATTTTTTATACAG
>MDTB01148241.1_pt1 | contig 12511 bp, 4 predicted proteins | sample 811161 | NCBI WGS metagenome assembly MDTB01 (sample SAMN05326650, study PRJNA326480) | marine metagenome | isolation source: seawater | place: Mediterranean Sea | collected 2009 | reverse complement strand
CATCTCCCTTACCTTGTAAATCTTTGGATAAATCTCGCAATTGTGCCGCCTTTCCGGAATTGGCGAATACCACACTCATCTTTTCTGTGTCATTCGCAAACTCCGAGGCCAATTCGCCGATCACATCAATCTGGTCTACATTAGACAGCAAGTCTGATTTGAATGAGTCTAATTTTTCACCTAAATCTCTCAGCTGTACTGCTTTTTCAGGATTGGCGAATACAATATTCATACTTTCAGGTTGGTTATAATATTGTTCTCCAAGATCAATAAGTGTTTCGATTTGGCTCACTTCATCTCCAATAACTTTAATATTATCTAAATGATCGAATAAAAAGTCTTGACCACCTATTGCGTTAGCTGCCCTAATTTTATCGGAAACAACTTTAAGCTCATTTAAATTTCCCTCATAGGAGAAAATTGCCGTTAGTTTGTCTTCGCTATTTTGGAAACGTGAACTAAGACCCCGAACGGTGTCAAAATCAGCCAGGTTCTCGAGCACAAATTTCTCTCTCGCTTCGTCACCATTCATTTGCTCAAGCAGACTTTTAATTTCACCAGCTCGATCCTCATAAGCAAGGATTTCAGATTCGTAAGATGGAAAATCTTGACGAAGTTTGTTGATACCGTCGTTTGAAAGTGTCAATTTCATGCTTTCAGTACTGGCAAAGAGATCATTGATCAGAGTTGTAGAATCTGATGATTTGAAATCATTGTAGGCTGAAAGTACAGCTGGACTGAGTTCTGGATTTTCCAAAACGAGAGTCACCCGAGTCGGGAAATTTTTAAATTCCATGATCAAGTTATTTAATGCATCAGCATAATCTAGGTTGTTAAAAACTATCCCTAAATTGGCACTGTCATCTTTGAAACGACGACCAAGATTCATAATTGCGTCTAGTTTGTCTATGTTGGCAAACAAGGCTTTTTCCTGAGCAGACCCTTTTTCGACAAAGGAAAGAGCAAAGGAAATATCCTGTGACCGATCCTTGTTTTTTTGAATAATCGAAAGATAATCGGAGCCTGCATAATCATTCTCAAGTTTGCCTCCCGCAGATTCTTTCACCTTTTCCTCTATCTTAGCCTTTATGTCCAATGGAGGTGCCCCCGATTCTCCCTCGCCTGTAGCGGTGTCGGCAACAGCCGTAGCGATGTCATTAGCCAGATCTGGGTCGTCTTCGAGTGCTTTTTCATATTGCAAGGCATCATCTGCCGCCCCAGACGCTAAAAAGTTTTTAGCTGCATCAGCACCTCCAGCCTCTTCAAGTTTCTCCACAACCTTGTTGATTGCTTTCTGTTCATCCACATCTTTCTTGGCAATTTCAGTTGCATCAATCCCCGCATCTTTGGCACGCTGGATCGCTTTCTTACTTTCTTTAATGTCAGCTGCGTCCATATTTGCGATGTTAGCTGCTGCTTCCATATCAACGGTGCCATCTTCGGATTGTAAAAGTTCAAATGTTTCTTTGACTTCATCAATTTGAGAAAGTGAATCCGAAATATCAAAGTCTTCATTTCCTTCCGTGGATTGGTAAAGCACGGCTAGCGTTTGGGAGGTTTCAGCAAGTTTGGTAAGATCTGTATTTTCTAATTTGTAAGCTTTTCTGCGTGATAAAATGTAATCTTCGATTTCAGAAACAAGAGGATCTCCAGCATATTCTGTGATAACATTCTGCACTCTCTCATCAGTGGTCACGTCTTTAGCATCTAATGTAGCACGGAGTTCAGGGGAAAGAGCCCCTGCAAGTTGCTCCCGTTCTTGACGCTGCTTTTCAACAGACTTCTTTTGGTCTTCAACCGCCTTATTGATTGCTTTTTGCTCCTTTATGTCTTTGGAGGCCATCTTGTTAACATCTAAACTGTCAATACTAGCAGCATATTCCTCTTCAGTAATTTCACCGGAATTAAGTTTTTGCTGCTTTTCCTTTTTTGCTTCTATTGCACCGGTAATGAGTTTTTTACTTTCTTCAATTTCGTTGGCATTTTGGGCTAGGTTTGCAGCTGCCTGCATATCAACTGTACCGTCTTCTGATTTAAGTAACTCGAAGGTATCTGAAACTGCTTCTAAATTAGTCAATGAGTCAGAAATATCGAAATTCGCGTCGCTATCTGTGGCTTTAAAGATGGTTTCCAGCGTATCAACTTCCACAACGAAACTGGTAAGTTTTTTATTCTCCAAGTCATAGGTTGACTTTAGTTTATCTATGTAATCAATAATCGAATTAACGGTACTGACATCACTTTTAAATTGATCCTCGTACTGAGTTTTAAGGGCAGTCACTTTTTCACCGGTAGATAAGTCTGCAGCATCGAGAGCGGAAATGACTTCCGCTGGAATTCCACCCTTCAACTTTTCCGCCTCCTGCTTTTTTGCAGCGATGCTTTTATTGCGACTATCAGCCGCTTTGATAGTTGTGGTAATCTTGGTTTTCTTGCGGTTTGCCTCTAAGACTTTCACCCTGGATGCTTTAAGAGCGAGCAGTTTGTCATAGAATGGTTCATTTTCCATTCCTGATAAAATATTCAGTAATGTCTGTTCGTCGGCAGCCGTATTGATTTGGTCAATTAAAGCAGAATCAATTTCCGTGCCCGAAGAAACCAAGGCTGCCTGCTCCTGCTCGGCTTGCTTCTCAATCTCAGCAACCGCAACCGCAGAGTCGATAATTGTCTCGGGGTCCACTCCTTCGTCTTTCGCAACCTTCATTTTGTCTGCAACCGAGGTGCTCCGTGCCACCGCTTCCAATTTTGTTGTAGCAGTGGTAACATCACTACCTGCATCTGTGCTTGCGGCTAATGCATCATCAATAAATTCTGCCGTCTCATCAGAATTAGCTGGTTCAGAAATAAGGCTTTGTAAAGCTTTCGTATCCTCAACTCCTGCAACTTTTAATTTTTCCAAGTTGGAATTAGTAATCGGAGCATTTTCGGCACTTTCGAGAGTTTTCTGAAGTAAATCATCAGACTTTACTCCTAATTTCTCTTGCTCGTCTAATACCTCTACAGCTTCGTCTAAATTGGCAACTAAGTCAGTAAGAAATGAATTTGAATTTTTTGAGTTTTCATCAGTATTCCTCCTAAATCTTTGTGCTGCACCCTCAGTTACTCCCGATTCATTTTCTTGCTTCTCAGCAAGCATAGCAGCAGCTCCGACAGTTGCTTCGACATAAGTCTCAACTTTGTCAAGTTTCTCAGGGTCATTCAAATCAATTAAACCTGCTTTATCCATAGCTACGGCTTCTGCGGAACCATTATTGTCAATCCCTTTTGCGGCAGCTGCTTGGTCGGCATCCTGCTCTTGCAATTCCTCTTCGGAGGGAGCTTCTTCTTCAACATTCTCTCCACCTTCACCTGCTGGCACCGAAGAATCCCCCACGGAAGTAACTCCGGTGGCAACTTCAGATGCCTCAAGGTCGGCCTCAATGCTAGCAAGCATAGTTGTAGGGACTTTCCCTAAGGTTGGTGGCAGGATAATTCCTGCAGCACTAATTCCTGCCGAAAAGCTTTGCCCCTGTCTTACTAAAGTTGAAATATCAGAACCTTTTAGACGAGTAGCCACAGAACCTTTGAACATGTTGATGTTTAAGTTTGTGCCTCCACTATTGGCCATAACTCCAATTTGGCCAGATGTACCCCGAATACCAGCGGTACCAACAGGAGATTCGATATTAAAATTAGATCTTTTATCTAATTTTTTAACATCGAAGACCATATCTCCAAGTTCCAAGTCCATTACAGTTTGGGAAGAACTAGGCTCACCTTTCATTTCGGATAATTTTTTTCTACCCGGATCAAATTTTTCCTGTGTAAATTTTTTAATATTGAGAGCTGAATCAGATTTTATCGTGGATACCGTACCGTTGGAAAGAAGAAGAATAATCTTCGATGCAGGACCTGTTTTGACGGTGTGACCGTCAAACAACAAACCGCCCGCTTTGACCTGACTTGCCGGGAGGGGTTGTAGCGTGGAGTTGTTCACCACTGTGACCTGACCTTCGAGGGATGCGATAATTATAGCTCCTTTTGACTCAAGGGTATCTGTCTGCTGCGAAAATAGAATTGAGCTAAGAAAAAAGAGGGGGAATAAAAAGGAAGCCTTCATAGGGGTAGTTGGGTTCATTATAATATTAATTTGATATTCAATTAGTATTTAGCATCTTGTCCACAAAAAATACACAGTCTTATGAATTATTTTACAATTTTGTAAACCTTACCCCAGGGTGTCGAGTAAACTTTTTCAAATATTTCTGGTGGTAATTCTTCCATTAGAAAGCCCTGAATCAGGATACTTTCAAAGACTTCCTGATCCATAAAAAACCAGGATTGTGACATTTGATAGCCTCTCGCAGGAATTTCAATAACCTGGCCTTCTAATACTAATTCATTCACGTCCTTGTCTAAATGGTGGGCAAGCATTGCAGAGGATAGCCCGTTCGACCCAGCAATTTGAGAAACAGTTTGCCCGCCGGGTGGAACAGTGAAGGAACGCCCTCCAGCAAAGACTGGTAGATTGGTCTGAATAAGATGAAACTGGGGGGGCTCTTTTTGCTGGGTTGGGATTTTGATTAATTTACCTGATTTTTCGTTATGCAATCTACGGTGAAAGGCAAAGGGAACGGGATCTTTCACACCAGGTACTTTCGCTTTGAAAGTTTGTAGGTTGGCATCCACCCGGTATCCACCACGCATATTTAAGGATACACCATTTGGCAGGCTCGAAACCCAATCGGCCTGGGTCATGAAAGGTTGCCTGACCGGATTGACTCCTTTTTCGAAAATTGGATGTGCAAAAACTTTTTCATCGAATTTTTCTAAGAGGAAACATTTGGCAAAAGTAGAGTTAAATGCTAAGGAAGATAAAATCACAAGATCCTTGGTCTTTTCTACATACAGAAGTGCCCGGCTAGACCGAGAATCAGGCTTCGAGATAATTTGAAAACCATCGACTGATATAGATCGAACGATCTGGGCCGAATCTCCTGCCACCCCCGATGTGCTCCACAACTGGGCATAGGGGACAACTCCTGATTGATCTGCTTCGAGCCGCAAATTACCCTGCTGGTCAAACCGGAAACCTTCATCAAATTTAAAAGCGAATCCTTCCCTTCTTCCATTTCTGAGAACTTTCATTGGGGGTTCCCGTGATGCATTGCTTTGGGCAGTCTGTCCGTCTGAGAAATAGAGATTTCGTGAACTAAAGCTCAGAATCGTTGGGAAAATCCTCAAAATTTCATAAGGTAAAAATAAGAAAATATCCCGCGATTGAGGAGGAAGTGGATAAATCCCTTTCTCCAAATCATGAAGAACCCCCTGATAAAAGGCTAAATCAGGCTTGCCATCCTTAAAAATCGCCTGCACAGCCGTGCCGTAAGTTGATTCGCCTTTCGAGGCTCGGTCTTTAATATCCACATAGGTCTCCGTTTTAAGCCGAGCGAGATTGACTGCCCTGGTTGGGTTACGAGAACGTAAAATTTCTGAGGTTAAATAATTATCAAAAGTCTGATGGGCAGGTGAAGTGAAGGTACGGGCCCCACCGTAAAACCAGCAACCTGACCCATAGTCCCACCAGGTAACGACAAAATCATCCGGTTGTGAAACCTCATTCAGTTTATTCAGTACTTCGATCGTCTTTGTCGGATAAACCACATGCGAATGATAATTTTGAGCATGTTGGATATTAGGCCTGAGCAAAAAGATCACAATGCCTCCAGCAAAAACCCAGACAGCCCATGAAGTTTTAGCCACTAAGTTGGAATGGCCTGCCTTCTCTTTGCTGAAAATTTTCCTGACAAGAAAAGTCAAAACACAAAGGATTAAAAAGACTATTCCCAAGGATGCGATATTTCCGACATGAACCGTAAACCGCAACCCGACAGCTCCCTGAAAACAAAAATATGCAATCGCAAGAAATGGTACCGCCATACAGAATTCCCAGTAACGGATCATCAAAAGAATGACACCCAGAAGACCAAAAATGGCAGTGGGTATAATAATCGCATCATCTTTATCCTTAGCAGGCAAGCAACGGGGGCAGGAACAGGATGGACTGTCCGCCAAAATACGATTCCGCACCACCTCTTTAGGAATCCCACTGGCTTCGCGAACGGTTGAGAATACATCCAGGTAACTCAAGCTGTATCCTTTTTCTTTGTTTTGAGACTGAAGAGCAACACCCTTACCCGCGGATACATAGCGATCAAGTTTCGCAAAAATCTTTCCCCTTATGTCCCCGGAAGATAAAGCGAAAGCAGAAAAAACTAGACTTACAGCCGGGAGAACAAAAAGAGAAATTCTGATCGATGGCCAATTTGAAAATTTAAGTTTTTTCTCTCCTGACGACCACTTTTGTCCTAGATCTATATCATTTGCCTGTTCTTGGACAGAATCTTTTGAGAAAAATTCAACTTGGAGAAAACCAAGTAGGACTCGCATCACCGCCAGAATAACTAATCCGAGGCTGAATTTTACCGGATTATTTTCAATCGCAACCCCATAGGTCCAACTTTCCGCATAAGCGGCAAAGGCAATCAAGAGAACGGATTTAAAAACAAACACCGAACTCTCGCTGGAAAGAGTCTTTTTTAAGTTCCGATTTTTTACATAAAAATACTCAAGAACAACGAGACCCAATGAATATGCGATGAAAGCAACTGATAAGGCTCCAGTAATGGCCTGCCCGGATGCATAGAAAAAACGATAAAGATACAGAGTTAAAGCTGCGGCTAGTGCATAATTTAAGGATTTCCGACGGCTCGCAGAAAGTAAAAAGTAAAAGGCAAAGGCGGGGATCGTAATCGAAAACATGTCTGTATCGTAGTAACCGGCCAAGGTGCGATTGTAATAGCTATGGGTAACTCCCGCGAGACAGGCTGCAAGAAAGCCCCAGGCATGACTGCCATATAATCGGCCAATCAAGACAAGGGGCACACAAACTATTCCCGCTACATAAACCGGTAGCCATAAAAGAAGCATCTCAATGGTTAAGTCAGGGAATAGTTGAAGGATCCAATAGGGTAACATCGTGATCATACCACTGGTAAGAGCACTCGGGATCAGGTTATTATTCTGATGAATCCCCAAATGTGCTTTTTGTAAAATACTCCCAAAATAAAAACTGTCATGAGTATTGGGTAAAGCTACTCCATCCTTTACCATTTCCGGATGGAAATAAACAATCTCGCCGTTTTCATTCTCATAATGAGCCTGGGCAAAATCAATCCATTCCAAACGCACCCAAAAACTCAGGTAATAAGCAACCGCGATTAATAGCAGAGTAACAAACCAAGGAGCCTTATCCTGTGGGAAGGATAAGAAATTTGAAAACATTCCCCGATCTTTGACTACCGTTTGCAACCAACCAGAAGTTGAACCATCGGTATCCGCAGATGGTGTACTATGGTTTTCGTCTTGGTGACTGGTGGAATTGTTCAAACTAAAAAGGAAAGAAAGAACAGATTCTTAACGGAACTTATTCTGTAAGCCAAATAATTTCTTTCCTAGGGAACTCAGCAGACTATTTGTCTTGGCTGACTCAAAAGCTTTGCCAAGGACTGTCCTGGATCCTGCGTGCAAGCGACTGCCCAAATTCTTAACATGAAAGGCATAGTTATTATTTACCATAATGCCTAGAAGTTCTCCTTTCTGTGAAAAAACAAGATCGCTCTTAGCGGGATCAAATTTTCCGGTCAAAAAGGCAAAGCTGGTGTGTTCCACCTTGATGTAGCGGGCGTCCTTCTCATCACGAACGAAGTTGGTCTGCCCAAAACGGCCTTCCTTGGAGTCGACCACCACCGCCTCCGAAAAGAGATAAGGGTTTTTAGGAGCGGTAAAAATTTCCAGATCCGTGGTCTCGACCAATTTCTTAGGATCTAAATACAAAGGTACAATGATAATACGCGGATCATCCATAAAAGCGATTTCTCTAATCGGAATGGGCGATTTTAATTTCTTTCCGGTGATCTCACCTTTCACCGAAACTAAAGTTCGTGGACGGGGCTGTAGACGAAAGGGACTGTCTTTGGCGTGAACTAATGTGTAAGCAAAAGATCCATCCGCCAGGATTATCGAATCCATGGTAAACTTCTCTGTCTTCTCAGCTCCCAAGAAGCCACCCTTATGGTTAAACTCGAGGGAAAGCTTTACTTTATTTTGCTCATACTTGGTGAAAATCTCATTGAGAGACTGTTTCTGTCTTTCGTTTAGCTTTTCAAAGCTTTCTTTCTGTACTGCCGCCGTTTCCTCGACCTCTTTTTGGATATTCTCAACTTTTGAGCCCACCCCGGATACTTCCTCACTGACCTCTGCCACGGTTGCCTTGACTCCGGATACTTCCTGCCCAACCTTGGTCACATCCTCTTTCACACTACTAACTTCTTTGGTGACGGTAGTAATTCTATCCCCTACCCCGGCTAATCCCTCTCCAACAACCCGAAGATCTTTTCCTACTCCTTCCAGTCCTTGGTTTAGGTTATCAATTTTCTGATCTAGCTTAGCAGTGGATGCAACGAGAGCATCCGAGCGTATTTTCTCGTTCATCAGTTGTGCTTTAGCTTCTTCAGCCGCTTTCTCTTCCGCTTTCGCCTTTTCCAAAGTCGCAGCTAATTCGATGCGCATGGACTGAGCTTCTTTTTCTTTTCTTTCCTTGAGGGCGGATAACTCCTCCTGTTTCTTTTTGGCGTCCTCCAAGTTTTTAGCCAATAGTTCAAGTTCTTTCTTCGAGGCTGCATTGCTTTGCAATAGTGCTTCTCTTTTCTTAGCAATCTCTTCACGCTGCCTGGTAAGCTCTGCGGCATCTTTCTGTGCCTGAGCAATGGCTTCTTCATTACCGGCAATCACTTCGTCACGGCTGGCAATTTCCTGTTCTTTGGCTTCGAGTTCTTTTTGCCGCTGTAGGATTTGCTCTTCTAATTCTTCTTTTTGCTGAACCAGGGCATCTTTGTCGCTGCTCAGGTTTTCAAGTAAAGTTTCATTGGTTGCTTCCAACTCAGCCACGACATCGTCGTAACTTTCCCCGTCTGAAATTCTTTCAATTACTGCCTTGGAAACAACCTTTTGATCATCCTGTGCAATGGTAGCACCTTCGGGCACATCAAACCGTGCCAGTGCCAAGATGCTGAGCAACAAGAAGTCGCAAACAACCAGCAATAAACTACGATTCATGACACTACTCTTCCGCTTGCTTCACGAGCAAGTGATTACGGTAGGGTCGGACCACGAAAATCTTGAGGGCTGCGACGAATAGGATTCCAAAGAGAGTCGAAGTGTAGGCACCAATCAGAGCATCCTGCTTCACATCCAGAACAAGGAGTAGAATTAAGGAGAGCACGGTACCTCCGAGCCCAATGTAAAGACCCAAGTCGAATAGGTTCTCCTCGTTGTCGAGCAAGTCGAGCTTGAGTCCAGGTTTGAGCTCCTCGTTTTTCACCTGTGAAATACGAGAGAGACATATCATGAAGATAGCTACCTGAATCAGAAGAAAGACTCCTGCAATAATAGCCGTGACTACGGTTAGATTTTGATCCGCCATAGATTCCTCATTGGCGTAGGCGAGCAGATTCGCAAGCGCAAAATCAAATCCGGCCACGGAAACTTGTCCACGTGGGGATTGGAGAAGGCTCGGTTCCAGGACAAGAATTGACAGTAAACCCCATACAATAGAAACGGACAGGCGCCTGCTCCACCGAAGAAAGAAGTGGCTATTTGCACGTAAATAACTCGGTCTGGGCAACACATTGGAAAGGAAAAGAAGCAGAAAGAAAAAGCTCGTCACAATCAACGCAATCTTGCAGAAAATCGCCAAATCACGATAGCCATGAGAGAGATAAGTCAAAAGAAATCCGCCAATTACTGGAAAAACCGGAGAAACGGCACTCTCTAAAATTCCATCGTCATGGATTGGCTTATTTTGATTTAGCAGGTGTTGCAATGCCCCTTGTCCGTAAAACATGGCCGTGCGTAAATCATTCAATGCGGCAACCGCTGCCTCTTTATCTCCATCTTTTTCATAGACAGGATAAGATTCAATAAAGCGGTGAACCCCAGATGGATCTCCGCTAAGTAGAGTGGCTGCGTAGATGATTTTTAATTCACTCTCAAAATCCTTACGAATGATCTCTCCCTCCTGTTCGAGCTTGGACAGTTCTTTTCGGGCTTCCACTCGCTCGGCAAGAGGCAGGAAATTTATTTCTCTTTGGAATTGTTTGATCTCTCCAATGGAAACAGAAACGGGCCGATTCCTCATCCGCACCATCGCGGCCAAATCAAACACCCCCTGCAAGTCCGGGCAACTTTTGGTGAGCTCCGCCATCTGCATGAGATTCATTTTTCGTGCAAGTTGATGAGCAGCCCAGAAAAAGGCACGAATTTTCTCTTTCGCCTCTAAGTTGCCCAGCAATGTCTGCTGGGCAAGTTTTCCTATTTCAAAACTCGCTTCGGCGGAATAATAGCCGTTTTCCATCGACATGGCCGTGCCCACCATCATCGGAACCAAAATTGGGAAAGGTAACCAGCGCCCATGACTCTCCAGTTTTCCTTCCTGGTTCATAATTCCTCCGATAATTACAGCATAAGCACCGGTGTCGGTACGCCCGACTTTCAGCAATCCCAATCTTTCAGATAAATCTTTAAAATTAGCCGGAGGCATCGTTTGGTTGCCGTCCAATTTTTTAACATCTGCACTGGTCTTATTTTTTTTGACTGAAAACCAAGTCGCACCCTTTTGATATTTGGAAAGTGCCGCCCGGGCATTAGCCATACATTCATCACGAATTTCGGCTTCGGTTTTATTGGAATCCATTTCCTGGCTGTTTTGCAAACCGACTGATAAAATGATTTGACGGTCAGGAAAGTAGGGAAACCCTTCCAACTTGGCCATTTTGACACCCGGGAACGCGGACACTAAAGGTTCAGCTAGTAACCGGTTCCAAAAATTTCCGGGACGGCCTTCCTGAGGAATCGCCTGAAGCAATGCCCGTACATTGGTATTGGAACTTTCTTCCGACAAACGCTTTTGCAAATCTCCCTGCACCGTGGCCCGATTGTAAACAAAGAAAGCCTCATATCTTTTGCGTTGTTTATTGAATTGATCCAGACCGCCGAAATAACTTTCGAAAGCGAGCAGATCAAAAATACTACCCCCACCTGAAATTTCGAGTTTGGGAGTCATTTTCTCGCTGATAGTCTTCGCGTATTCCTGTCTTTTATCCACCGAAGTGAGTGGCAGGAGCATTTCCGCCGGCCCTAGGTTATTTTGGCGCAATTGGCGCACCATTTCCTCATCCAATGTTTTTGTGTCTTCCCCAACATCTTCGAGTGAGGTTTCTGAGACTGCTGAGAAAAAAACCGGGGAACCAAATCCGAGGATTCCAAGCACAATAAATAAAGGCAGGGAAATAGCACTCCCCAACCTCCTTTGATTATCTGATTCTAGCTTTGCCAAAACAGGGATGAATATTCGTCAACTTACCTCTAAGAGGCAATTGCAATTTGTTCACAAGATGCCATATTCAAAAGCGAGGCATATTTCTTGCCACAATTTTACAATTCAAGCAAACAGACTAAAATTTTTCACCCATGACCCTGCGCATTACCCAATACGGAGAAAATGTTCTTCATCAAAAAGGAAAAGCTGTGGAATCCTTCGATACGGAACTTTCCCAACTATCCACAGATATGCTTGAAGCCATGCATCAGGTGCAAGGAATAGGCCTGGCAGCCCAGCAAGTCGGGAAAGCCATCCGTTTCTGCGTGGTCGATGTGCCAGACCATCCTGATTATCCCATGGCATGCATTCTTGACGGTAAACCTTTATCGCCCTCTCTCCTCATGCCTCTATCCTTGGCTAACCCCGAAGTGAGTGCCCTACCCTCTGACGAATACTATTACGAGGAAGGCTGTCTTTCTTTTCCGGAAATCCGTGGGGATGTGGCCCGTCCGGAACGAATCCTTGTCCGCTATCAGGATCTCGATGGTGCCCAGCATGAATTGGAATGCGACGGATTACTTGCCCGGTGTATTCAGCACGAAGCCGACCACCTCGATGGTATCCTCTTTATCGAACGAATGGAAAAGGAAGTATACGCGGAGATCAAATCCGAGGTAAAAGCCCTCAAGAAGAAAACATTAGATACTCTAAAAGAAGGCAAACTACCACAAGTCCCCATCCCTGAGCCTGAGGAGTGAAAAGAAATACCAAACAGGGAGAAGTTATCTTAGGAGCCATCAAATCAGCCGGTCGCCCCCTCACTCCCTTGGAAATTCATGAACTTGCCTCCCAAAATATTCCCCGTCTGGGCATCGCCACGACCTATCGTCACCTCAAATCACTTTCAGAAAGCCATCAGGTGGTGGGCGTGGATTACCCCGGGCAGCCACCCCGCTACGAATGGGCGGATGGACAGGACAAGGTCCATTTTGCCTGCCGAGCCTGTGATAAACTATTTGCCCTTGAAGATACCACCGAAGATACCCCTCCGGCCAAAGCACCCAAAGGGTTTAAGGTACAGGGCTTCGAAGT
>MDTB01183123.1_pt1 | contig 12513 bp, 9 predicted proteins | sample 811161 | NCBI WGS metagenome assembly MDTB01 (sample SAMN05326650, study PRJNA326480) | marine metagenome | isolation source: seawater | place: Mediterranean Sea | collected 2009 | reverse complement strand
TCAAGTCTGACTCCTTTTTCTAATGTCAAATTTCTAATTGCCTCTTTTTCTGATTTGTAAAAATATTTTTTAATTAATCTTTCATTTTCTTCTAAATCTTCCTCCGAAAAAGTTTCCATTAGTTGTTCTTTAACAGCATTAAAAGCATCAGCTCTTTCCGCTTTAGATAATCCTTCTTTAGCAATTTCATAGCATTTGTCATAAGTGAAGTCATTTACTTTTTTCATTAGGTCTTCATCATCATCTTGAGGGTCGTATTCTCGGGTTTCTTTTTTACCAAAAGCTTTTGCTAATTTTTCTTGAGCATCACACTGTTTTTTAATGAATTCATGTGCAAATTTAATTGCTTCTACCATTTCCTCCTCACTGCATTCCTCCATTTCACCTTCCACCATCATTACTGAATCCTTTGATGCTCCAACCATAATATCAATATCAGCATCTTCTAACTGTGCTCTACTTGGATTTATTACAAACTCGCCATTAATCCTAGCAGCTCTAGCTTCAGAAATTGTGCATTCAAAAGGGAAATCACTGAGTTGAATTGCTGCAGAGGCTGCTAATCCAGCTAAAGCATCAGGCATTACCTCTTCATCATGGGACATTAATTGTATCATCACTTGTGTTTCATTGTGATAATCTTTAGGAAACAAAGGTCTTAATACCCTGTCCACAAGCCTCATAGTTAAAATCTCGTCGCTACTAGGTCTTGCTTCTCTTTTAAAAAATCCTCCGGGATATTTTCCAGCTGCAGCAAATTTTTCCCTATAATCAACGGTCAAGGGTAAAAAATCCACATTTGCACTTTCATAGTTTGACACGACGGTACACAACAACATGCATTTTCCCATTTGAACAACAACAGATCCGTGTGCCTGTTTTGCAAGTTTACCAGTTTCAATGGAAATGGATCTTCCATCCCCTAGGTCTATAGTTTCTTTAAAAACTTTTGGTTTCATAATTATTAATTTGGTTATAAATTTTGTGTTGAAGTTTTGACCAATGAATAACTATAAGTGATAAAAATAAGTACTTAATTACTTTCTTAATCCTAGCTCTTTCACAATTGCTCTATATCTTAAAATATCTTTTTTAGTTAAGTAATCAAGTAGAGATCTTCTTTTTCCTACAAGCTTTACCAAAGCTCTTTCAGTGTTGAAATCCTTTTTGTTATTTTTTAAGTGCTTAGTTAAATGATTTATCCTAAGTGTAAATAAAGCAATTTGCCCTTCAGCACTTCCGGTATTCTTTGCACTTTTACCATGTTTTTTGAATAAATCTTCTTTGTTTTTTTTTGTTAAATACATGCCAATATTATTTTAAATGATTTTTATGTATGCTATTCAGCGGCGCAAATATAATAAAAATAGATTATTCCCTTACAGCTTTATTTGAAATTAAATCAATAAATAGATTTATTTTTTTCTTTAAATCTCTTCTGTGTGAAATAAAATCTAAGAATCCATGATTTAAAACAAATTCTGCTGTTTGAAAACCCTCAGGTAAATCTTTTCCTGTTGTATCTTTTACAACTCTGGGTCCAGCAAATCCAATTAATGCACCTGGCTCACTAATATTAATATCGCCTAACATAGCAAAAGAAGCTGTTGTTCCTCCCGTTGTTGGATCTGTACATAAAGAGATATAAGGAATTTTAGCTTCAGATAATTGTGCAAGTTTTACAGAGGTTTTTGCAAGTTGCATCAAGGAAATAGCTGCCTCCATCATTCTGGCACCTCCAGATTTAGAAATAATTAGTAATGGTATTTTTTTATTAATAGAGTAGTCGATTGCTCTGGCGATTTTTTCACCAACAACACTACCCATTGATCCAGCAATGAAGCTAAAGTCCATACAAGCAATTACTAAATTTTTTCCTAAGGACTTTCCAACTGCTGTTCTAACAGCATCATTGAGTTTTGTTTTATTTTTTGCTTCTTTAATTCTGTCAGTATATTTTTTTTTATCGATAAACTTTAGTGGGTCTTTTGAACTTAATGACTTATCTAATTCTTTAAATTTACCATCAAATAAAATTGTAAAATATTCATTACTACCAATTCTTACATGATAATCATCCTCTGGACTAACATAAAAATTTTTTTGAAGCTCATCAGTATCTATGACTTTTCCAGTAGGTGACTTATACCATAGTCCTTTAGGAATATCCTTTTTCTCCTGAGTTGGGGTTTGAATTCCTTTATTACGTCTTTTAAACCAAGCCATGTTAAAACAAATCTAAAAATTTATAATGTATCCACATTATTTAAATCGTGAAAAGCTTTAGAAAGTCTTTCAACAAAACTTTTTTCACCATCTCTTATCCATTTTCTTGGGTCATAATATTTTTTATTAGGATTTTCTTCTCCGTCTGGGTTACCAATTTGGGATTTTAAATAATCGATATTCTTAATAAAATAATCTCTAACTCCAGACATATAAGCATATTGCATGTCTGTATCAATGTTCATTTTAATGACCCCATATTCAATTGCCTCTCTAATTTCATCAATAGAAGATCCAGATCCTCCATGAAATACAAAGTCAATTGAATTGTGTTCAATATTAAATTTCTTTGAAATATATTCTTGTGAATTTTTTAAAATCTTAGGCGTTAATTTTACATTTCCTGGCTTGTATACCCCATGAACATTACCAAATGCAGCTGCAACCATAAACTTATTACTAATTTTTATCAAATTTTCATATGCATAAGATACTTCCTCAGGCTGGGTATATAATTTTGATTCATCAACATCTGAGTTGTCAACTCCATCTTCTTCACCACCTGTTATTCCTAATTCAATTTCAAGAGTCATTCCAATTTTTGACATCCTTGTAAGATATTCTTTACATATTTTGATATTTTCCTCTATTGGTTCTTCTGAAAGATCTAGCATGTGAGAACTAAATAACGAATGACCTTTATCATTATACATTTTTTCATTTGCAGCCATTAAGCCATCAATCCATGGTAAAAGTTTTTTTGCACAATGATCAGTATGCAAAATGACAGGGACTCCATAAGCTTTTGCCATCGTGTGTACATGTAATGCACCTGAGATGGCACCATTGATAGATGAAAATTCATTTTCATTATCTAGTCCTTTTCCAGAATTAAAAGTTGCACCTCCATTTGAAAACTGAATAATAACCGGTGAATTTAATTTTTTTGCTGTTTCTAAAACAGCATTTATACTGCTAGAGCCAATTACATTAACTGCTGGTAATGCAAACTTCTTTTTTTTAGCAAGTTTTAGGATTTCTTGTACTTGATTTCCGGTTGCTACACCTGGTTTGATATTATGATTCATTAAAATAGTTATGTTTTATGGTTAGTTTACTTTAATTTTAATGAAGTTAAAGTTACTAATAACTAACAATATGATTACAAAAAATCAGATAAAATTAATCCGCTCTCTTTCCCAAAAAAAAAATAGAAAAAAACATAAACTTTTTGTAGCTGAGGGTAGTAAAGTTGTTAAGGATCTTTTAGATTCTGATCTTAATCCAGATAGTATTTATTCAATTGAAAATGAATATGAAAATTATGATTGTTTTTTTAAAATTAATTCTAAAAAATTATCGATGATTAGTAATTTAAAAAACCCAAATAATGTCATAGCGGTTTTTAAAATACCGAAGCTGAAAGATATCGATTTTACTAAAAATATTATTGCTCTTGAAAATATCAGTGACCCAGGAAATCTGGGTTCAATTATTCGTCTTTGTGATTGGTTTGGAATTGATGATTTGATATGTAGTTTGGATACTGTTGATTGCTACAATCCGAAGGTTGTTCAAGCTTCAATGGGATCTATTTCTAGAGTAAATATTACTTATTCAGATCTTAATTTTTTAATTGGAAAATCAAAAAATTTAGTTTTGGCTGATTTGAATGGTAAACCATTAAAAAACTATAATTTTAAAAAAAATCAAATCATTTTTTTTGGAAATGAATCAGAGGGAATTAGTAATAATCTAAAAAAAGTAGTTTCCGAGTCAATAACAATTAAAAAATGTGGTGATAGAATTGATAGCTTGAATGTTGCTAATTCAGTTGCAATTGTTTTATCACATCTAAATAATTGATAATTATTGAAAAGTAAAATTTAATACAAAACCACTAGTTTTCATATGTTTAATATTAGATGTCCAAGGGCTATCTATCTCATTATCGGGAATATGCTCATCATTAATTGCAAAAATTCCACGTATACTTGGAGTAAACTTAAACCACTCTAAATAAAAATCAATTCCGAAACCAATTTCATAAAAAAATACATTCCTTTTGGTTCTAAATTCGCCAAGACTATTGTCATTTAAACTATTTTCTTTACTTGAAAGGTTGATAGCTGTTGACAGTCCGCTAACAAGGAAGGGCTTAAAATTATTTAGTCTTTTTGATGAAAGCTTAAGAAGAAGAGGAAAATGTATATAGGTTGACTTTATTTCTCTCAGATGAATGTTTTCAATAAACTCTTCAGAACCAAATTCAATATAATCATATAAAATATCTCTTTTAGACATTATTAACCCCGGTTCAAGACGAATATCGAAATAATCATTAATTCTTATATTTCCAATTAATCCAACGTTAAACCCCGTAGATTTTTCGGTCTGAATATCAGATCTGTTATTCACATAATCAAAATTATAGTCATAACTATTAAAACCCAGAAAATACCCCCATGATAATGGTGGTTTGTCAAAATTTTCATTATTGAGAACTTCCTTCTTTTGATAGAATTGTCCAAATGAGTATTGAAAAAAAATTAATGTTAAAAACAGTATAAATTTATATCTTAAATTCATCAATTATTTTGTTCAGCAAATATAAATTATACAACCAAAATATGAGTAATTTATTGTTTCATAATTTATTAATCTTCATATCTGATTACATAAAAATAGTATATATTTGCCTCAAGAATTATTATAAATAATGAAAATAATAATTGCTGGATCCGGAGAAGTTGGATCTCATTTAGCAAAATTATTGTCATATGAATCTCAAGAAATTACTCTGATTGATTCAAATGATGAGAAATTATCTTTTCCAAATAGTCAATTGGATATAAGGGTTGTTCAAGGAGATTGTACATCAATTTCTACATTAAAAAAATCTAATATTTCAGAATGTGATTTGTTTGTAGGGGTAACTGCATCAGAATCTATCAACCTTTTAGCCTGTTTTTTAGCAAGCAAATTAGGAGCGAATAAAACCATCGCTAGAATTTCTAATCCTGAACTTATTCGAGAAAAAGATTTACATTTTGAAACTCTAGGAATTAGCGAATTAATATCTCCAGAAATCCTTACTTCAAAAGAAATAAATATGGTAATTAACAGATCTGAGTTTACTGATCCTTTTGAATTTGACGATGGGGCGTTAATAACTCTGGGTTTGAGCGCCACACATACTTCAAAGTTTGTTGGAAAAACTGTTGTTGAATCAGCAAAAATCTTTCCGCAGACTCATTTTTTTCCCATTTCTATCAAAAGAGGAGATAAAACAATAATTCCCAGGGGAGATACTGTTTTTAAAAACGGAGATCATATCGTATTCATGACAGAACCTGGCGGTGAAGAGGAACTACTAAACATTTCAGGTCAAAATAATGACACAATTAAAAATGTTATGGTACTAGGAGGTGGAAGAGTGGGAAAAAAAGTTGCTGAAGACTTAGCAAAAGATGAAATAAATGTAAAGTTAGTTGAAATTAATAAGGACAGAGCTGAGGAGCTAGCTGAGGATTTAAGTCAATGTCTTATCATACACGGCGATGGAACAAACTCAGACTTGTTGGAAGAAGAACAAGTGGATCAAATGGATGCGTTTATAGCAGTCACTGGAGATTCTGAAACTAATATTATGTCCAGTTTGATTGCAAACACAAAAGGAATAGAAAAAACAATTGCTTTGGTTGACAATCTTGATTATTATAAACTTACTCAAATAAGCGGTATTGATACCTTAATCAATAAAAAACTTCTAGCAGCAGACGCGATTTCTAAACATGTTCATAAAGCTGAAGTAATAGCCATATCTCAATTAGATAATATGGACGCAGAGTTATTGGAATATGTTGTTAACGAAGATTCAAAAATTTGTAACAAAGTTGTTCGTGATTTAACTTTTCCAAGGTCAGCTATTATTGCTGGAGTTATCCGAGAAGGTAAAGGAAATATTGTACTAGGAGATTTCAAGATTTTAAATCAAGACAGGATTGTTGTTTGTTGTCTCAAAGAATCTATAAACAAGGTGGAAAAGCTATTTTGATGAATATAAATCTCAAAATAATATTTTATTTTCTTGGTTTTCTTTTGATAATCAATGGAACTTTTATGTTTTTAAGCTCATTAGTTAGTTATTACTATAATGATGGAGTAACAAATGATCTACTGATTTCTGGGTTAGTTGTTTGTTTATTTGGCTTGATCCTACTTTTATTTAATAAAAATCATGACAAACAGATTAATAAAAGAGAGGGTTACTTGATAGTTGTATTGGGTTGGATAATAATGATTGTTTCAGGAACAACTCCATACTTTATTTCAGATTCAATTAGCGGTTTTTCAAATGTTTTCTTTGAAACAACATCTGGCTATACAGCTACTGGGGCAACAATTATTAACGATGTTGAGAGCTTACCTTATGGGATTCTATTTTGGAGAAGTATTACACATTGGCTTGGTGGTATGGGTATGATTGTTTTTGCTATTGCTATTTTACCACTGCTTGGGATAGGGGGTATGCAGCTTTTCAGTGCTGAATCACCTGGGCCAAATACTGATAAATTACACCCCAGAATTACCGATACAGCAAAAAGGTTATGGCTAATATATGTATCATTTACTTTTATAGAGACTATTTTTTTAAAATTAGCTGGAATGAGTTTTTTTGATGCTATAAATCATTCTATGAGTAACATTGCATCAGGAGGGTTTTCAACAAAAAACGCAAGTGTTGGATATTGGAATACTAATCCATTGATCCAATACATTATTGTATTTTTTATGTTTATAGCTGGAACAAATTTTGTTCTTAGTTACTTTGCCTTCAAACTGGATTTCAAAAGGATTTTAAAAGATGAAGAATTAAGGATTTATATATTTTTTATTTTTTTCTTCACAGCTTTTGTTGCTTTAACAATATTTTTAAATCCTGATCTTTTTTCACAATACTCTGGAAGTAATTTAAGTGGAGTAGAGGAAATATTTAGACATTCTATTTTTCAGGTAGTTTCTATAATCACAACAACTGGTTTCGTAACAGCTGACTATACGGCTTGGTCACCATTGTTGGTATTATTATTTTTTGGATTGATGTTTCTAGGTGGCTCAGCTGGAAGTACATCTGGCGGATTTAAGATAATGAGACATATCTTGATTATTAAAAATGGTATTCTTCAGTTCAAAAAGATATTGCACCCACATGCAATTATTCCACTAAGGTATAACTCATCTTCTGTATCTAATGAAATTACATATAATATTTTAGGTTTTTTTATTGTCTACATTCTATCCTTTATTGTAGGGGCAATGGTATTTGGTATATTTGGGTTAGACTTTGAATCATCAATTGGAATTTCTGCATCAAGTCTTGGTAATGTTGGTCCATCAATCGGATCTTTTGGTCCAACAAATACTTTTTATGATTTGCCAATCTTAGCAAAGTGGTGGTCTTCTTTCTTAATGTTGCTGGGAAGATTAGAATTATTTACCGTACTGATTGTTTTTACTCCTTACTTTTGGAGTAACAGATAATTCTAGCTAAGACAATTTTTTATCCTTTCAATGGCCATTGAAATTTTATCTTTTGAAGCGGCATAAGAAATTCTAATGCAGTTTGGGTTTCCAAATGCATTACCAGTTACCGTTGCAACTTGAGCTTTTTCTAATAAAAACATAGACATATCCGTTGCATCCTTAATTGTAAATCCATCAATTGTTTTATTAAAATAAAATGATATGTCTGGAAACACATAAAATGCACCATCCGGTCTGTTACAAATAAATCCTTTCACACTACTTAATAATTCTAAAATTAAATCTCTCCTAGATTTAAACTCATCAACCATGTATTTAATTTTTTTTGGATCTTTATCAAGTGCAGTTATGACAGCACGCTGTGCAATACAATTTGCACCACTTGTAACCTGACCTTGAATTTTATTACAAGCCCTTGCAATCCACTCAGGACCTCCTAAATACCCAATCCTCCAACCAGTCATTGCAAATGCTTTAGAAACTCCATTAACTGTAATAACTCTATCTCTAATTTCATTAAAACTACCAATGCTACAATGTTTTCCTACGTAGTTTATATGTTCGTAAATTTCATCGGAAACCACAAATATTTTTTCATACTTTTCTAATACTTTGACAAGTGACTTTAATTCCTCTTTATTATACACAGATCCACTCGGGTTGCAAGGAGAGCTAAACCAAATCATTTTAGTGTATTGAGTTATTGAAGATTCAAGTTCAGCTGCGGTCATTTTAAAGTCATTTTTGATATCAGTTTTAATTTCAACTGGGATACCCCCCTTTAATTTGATAATGTCTCTGTAGCTAACCCAGTAGGGACAGGGTAAAATAACTTCATCATTTTTTTCAATTAGCACAGATGCAATATTATATAAAGATTGTTTTGCTCCAGTTGATACAACTATCTGTGATTTATCAAAGTTTAAATTATTATCTCTTTTGAATTTATGAATAATTGAGTCTTTGAGTGCATCATATCCATCTACTGGCGTGTAAGAATTATAGTTTTCATTAATGGCTTTAACTGCTGCATCCTTAATAAATTCTGGAGTATTAAAATCTGGCTCTCCTAAACTAAGACCAATAATATCTAGTCCTTTAGATTTTAATTCTTTTGCTTTTGCAGCCATTGCAAGTGTTTGCGAAGTTGCAAGATTTTTAACTCTTGAAGATAGGAATTTGTTCATAATATTTATTGAGATAAAAATAAGATCTAAGAATTAATAAATGAAATTATTTTTTACAATATTGTGTTTATTTAATAACTTTTACAAAATGAATATAATCTTAGACCATTTTCCAAATTTATCTGATGATCAAAAAAATAAATTTCAAGAGTTAGCTAAGATTTATAAATTCTGGAATTCTAAAATAAATGTCATTTCAAGAAAAGACATTGATAATATTTATCTGCACCATATACTTCATTCTTTATCCATCGCAAAATTTATTGAATTTAAAAAAGGAACTAGTATTGTAGATTTAGGGACAGGTGGTGGTTTCCCAGGAGTTCCATTATCAATATTTTTTCCAGAGTGTAATTTTAATTTGGTTGATAGTGTGAAAAAGAAGGTAGATGTTGTAAATGCAGTTTCTAAAGATCTTAATTTAAAAAATATCATTACTTATAAATCTAGAGCAGAGGACTTGAATTTGAAATATGATTTTATAGTTTCACGTGCAGTGGCAAAGATCCCTAAACTATTGAAATGGTCTAAAAATTGCTATAATCCTGATTCTAAAAATTCAATAAAAAATGGAATCATAGCCCTTAAAGGGGGAGATTTAAATGAGGAGTTAAAGTCAATTCGATATAAAACAATTGTTAATTTAGATGAGATTTTTGATTATGAATATTTTCACCAAAAAAAAATAGTCTATATACCACAAAACTAGTGCACAATTAGCTTAAAAGTTTTTACTTTCCCAAGACTCTCAACATTAATAAAATAAATAGAAGGAGATAGAAAATTAAGGTTTATGTTATACTCTAATTCGTTAATTTCATTGCTAACAACTTTTTGTCCAATTGAGTTGTAAATTTTTAAACTAGAAAGTTTTTCTGATGAATTTAATTGTAGCTCTTTGTTTGTAGGATTATAAAAATATGTGATTTTTAACTCAGAAAAATCATTAGTTGATAAAGAACCTTCGATTTTAAATGAGTCCATTTGCAATAAGAAAGAGTCATCAGAGACGTAGTTAATTCCAATTCTTACATTTTCGCCTTGAAAAGATGATAAATCATATTCGTAATTTGTCCAGTTAGTAGGTACCACAATGAAATTCCCATCATTAATAAGCTGAAAGTCATTATAATCACTAGAATTGCCTACAGCAATCCTAAATCTCTCCAAACCATAATCATCTTTTAAGCTTTTGGCAACAAAGCTTAAGGTGGGGTTGCTTATTCCATTTAATGAAAATTCTGGACTGATCATCCAATCATCATTAGGAGTTGTTGTCCCAGATGCACCAGATGCTATAAAATATAGGCCTTGGCTACCCTCATACGTATCCCATAGTGATTCTTCACTTGGTGCATTTCCAGATGGTATTGCCTCATCTTGGTTATAAATTATAGCAGATCCAATATATCCTTCATTCTCAAAATCCATTGCATTTGCACCCCAAGTAGTACCTCCATCTAAATCATAGGAAATCCATTCTCCAAAATTATTAATAGTAAATGCATCATAGCATTCAAAATAATCTCTCCAAACGATTGGAAGATTGTATATATCTGGGCAGTTAATTTCCTCTTGACTCATGATATTTATACTAATTGAATTATTTGATAAATCCTCATCATTATCTAGATTCAGACCACATGTAATGGAATATTCTCCAGGCGTTGAAAAATCCAAATTGGTTTCAAAAGAAAATTCAATAATTTCTGTTGAGGCTATTGTTTGAGTAACAGCTTGTGTGATTGAATTACCATCATTTACATAGTAATAGGCTTCGAAATTTTCAATATTGTTAATCCCAAAATTTCTAATCGTTATACTAATAGTTTCATTATTGGTAAGTACACCAGTTACTGGAGAATTAATGCTTAGGATTTCTATATCATTTTGGTTTTCGGGCTCTTCACAAGATGAGGGTATGGAAAAATCCTCAGTTTGGTCTTCCCTATTATTTGCATTTCCCTGATCGGCTAATGCACCAAGACCTCTTCTTGCAAACACCTCCCAAATTAAACATTCATGTATGCCATTATTTGTTAGTTCATCAGCTAGTAGAATTGCATCTCTAAACTCAACAAAACCAGGATTACATGGAGAAACTTTTAAACCATCAATAAATAACTGCATAATTTTATTATTCCCTCCTGTTCCATTAAATAAATTTGAATCAAATCCATATTGATCTATGAATGCCCATGTTAAATCCCATAACATAGTGCCAAAAACAAAACCAACACCATGAGGTTGAGATAGGTTGTTTGCGTTATTAGTATCACCATATGTGTAGTTATTAACATTAAAATCAGTAGAGTAGGGAGCATTTCTAATTCCAGGACCATCAATAGTTTGACTAGTTGCGTAAGTGCCATATCCAACAGCTTTCTCTGCATAGTCCTCTTCCTTTAGCATTAACATTAAACCTATCCAATCTGAAAGTCCCTCACTCATGGTTTCATCATTATTTAAACAACTAACTGTCTGAGCTCCACCAACCAATCTGGATGTAATTCCGTGTCCATATTCATGAGCAATAATACCATTGTCAAAACTTCCATCTAAAAAACCACCGCTTTCTGTTAAATTTGCATTTATTTCAGCTCCTGATTCTAATTCTGCTATTAATATCTCTCCAAAATTTTGATTAACCATAATTGAAGGAATGGTAGCTCCTGTTGTAGCACCTTCACCCATAATAACAGGGTTCCCGGGTTCATTATTTGTCATTATAACTGCAATTGCACCAGCATTTTCTGCAGCTAAAATTTTAAAACTAAAATCACAAGTGCCTCTTCTGATAACTGCAATTTTTCCGTTAATCTGGTTTGTATTTACAATATTCTCACATGCATCATAAAAATCATTCTCTCCATCAATAACTGGCATATCTTGAACCAAAACAAGCTGACCTGTAAGTGAATTATCAGATGGGAGTGGGTCTCCGAATGCAGCTGGAATCCCATTGTAAGATCCTTCCAAATTACCATTTAAAATTGACAGTGGTTCACCATCTTGAGAATTCCACAAATACATAGTAATGAGCGGGTTTTGACCATCAGGAGTTGGACTGAAAGAGGCATTATTTAACCCAGATCCATCTTGAGCATCAGCAATCACACTATCTCCGTCTTGGCCTCCATTGCCATAATTATTTTCTTGAAAATTTCCACTTTGCTCATCGAATCCATAATTATACCAAATGTCATGCACCATATTTCCAGTGTAAAAAAGATTTGTAATCGATAAATCTTGGTAACTAGAAGGTTCTCCACTGATATCAAAGTTGTAATTAAAGTTTAAGGAGCTACCTCCATCGGGCGAGTAGTCAGTTCCAGACTGAGAATTATCTCCCTCATCATCCTCCCTTGCATAGATATTATTTCCTCTAGTTATGGTGAATTCAGGACCAACATTTCCGTCTGTATCATGCCACCCTAAAGGTGAAGCAATAGGGTCTGCAGGATTTACAACTGTTTCAAACGGTCCATCAATAGGGCTTTCATTTGGTAATTTTATGACTCCATAAGAAGCACCATCATTGAGAAATTGTGAG
>MDTB01183842.1_pt1 | contig 12514 bp, 15 predicted proteins | sample 811161 | NCBI WGS metagenome assembly MDTB01 (sample SAMN05326650, study PRJNA326480) | marine metagenome | isolation source: seawater | place: Mediterranean Sea | collected 2009 | reverse complement strand
GCTGAGGCTGACACATATACGACAAACGGCTTGCTGGCAGCCCAAATGCGCGCCAAAAGTGACGCCCAAACTATTGAAACAGCACGAAATTCGGCTTCGACGTCGGCGTTGAGCGATGGCGGCGCCATGTCATCGGAAAATGGTTTCGCAGGCGGGCGCGAAAATGGCGCAGGCGGTGCTCCCGGCACGCAGACCCAGGTCGCGGGCGCGCGCAGCACGGTGATGCATCTGGATATGTTGACCAAAGACTGGAACGAAAAACTGGCCCAAGCGCTGGAACAACGCATCTCCGGCGGCGGCAAGGAAATTGATTTTATGCTGACCCCGAAATCTCTGGGCCGCTTGCGGGTTTCGATGTCCATGCTTGACGGCCAGTTGAACCTCGCAATCAAAACCGACACGGCCATGGCCGCCGCCATGCTTAGCGATGCAGAAAGCCAGCTCATGCAGATGCTCGAAGCACGCGATTTGCGCGTTGCGAGCTTTGCGACGTCGACATCCGGCCAGCCTGGGCAACAAAATGATCAGGCGCCGCAGGGAGACAAATCTCCAAGCCGCGGGGCTTTGGGCGAAAATGAAGATGACATTGAAAGCTTTGACGAAATCTCAGCTGCGACGGCTGACGATGACGGCATTAATGTAACAGCTTAGTAATTTTGGAAAGTCAGAATATTTCGTGAGGTATTGAGATGGCTGATGAAGACAATCAAGGATCCGGCAGACGCACATTGCTACTGATTTTGGGCAGCGTCCTTGGCGGTGTTGTGCTGGTGAGTTTGGGGCTGGGGATCGGCTATATGATCTTTGGCGGCACACCCAGCAACCCGTCCGCCGAGGTGGAGCAAATCATCGAACGCAGCAGCCCGCAGGCGCAGCAAGCCGAAGGTTCGGAGCCGGAAGACGAGCTTGCCGAAGAAGGCGCAGAGGGCGCAGAGGGCGAAGAGGGGGCTGTGCCAAAGAAAATGCCGCGCATGGCACCGGGCGACACCGTTTTTCTGACGACGTATTACGAGTTTCCGGGCAATCTGACGACAAATTTGCGCGGATCGCGCAAATTTATCCAGCTCGGCATCGCCGTGTCGACGCAATATGATGATACGGTTATGGCGAATGTGGATGCCCACCAGCTTGCGCTGCGCTCGGAAATCCTGACCGCGATGAGTGCGTTCAGCGAAGACGCTATTGACGGTGTGCAGGGACGCACGAACCTGGCCATCGCCATTCGTGACGCCATCAACGCCAAGCTCGAGCAGTTGGAAGGCTTTGGCGGGATCGAAGGCGTTCATTTTTCCAATTTTGTCATTCAGTAAAAGCAGGTTTAAAAAGTGTCCTCCCGCAAACTTTCCAGCGATGAAGTCAACGCCCTTATTGAGGGGTTGAATTCCGAGACGAGCGTGCAATCGTCGGCTGCCGATCTTTCGGATTCCGATAATGTGCGTCCGTTCACGCTGGGCTCGGACGACCTTTCAGTCCTTGGCGATTATTATGCGCTGCGTATGATCAATGAGCGTTTCGCCCGCAATTCGCGCTCGATTTTCTTGCCCATGCTGCGGCTGCAACCGCGCATTTCGTCGTTTCCTCCTGAGGTCAAGACGTTTGACGAATATTGCAGCGGGTTGGAAGGCTTTATGAGCCTGACGACCCTGCGGATGGAAGAATTGCGCGGCACCCTGATGCTGGTGTTGGACCCCAATTTTATTTCCACCATGACAAATTCCTATTATGGCGGGCCGGCCGAACCTCCCTCATCCAAGCGGACAGAGTTTACCGACACGGAAACGCGGGTGATTGAACTGGTCTCATCCGGGCTTGGCTCGGTACTGCAAACCTCTTGGCGCGACCTGATGCCGGTTACGTTGGTCGAGCAGGGCCGTGAGGTAAATCCGCAATTTGCGTCTTTTGTCGACGGTTCGGATCTGGTGATTGTGTGCTCATTTGTTGTGCAACTGCCGGATCTCGATCCGGTGAATTTCGATATTGTCTATCCGTTGCAAACATTGCGCCCCATTGCGTCGCAGCTTCGCTCGCGTACGCAGACGGATTCTTCCGAAACCGATCTTGGCTGGCGTGAGCGGTTGGAGCGCGCTGTGCTGAATGTGCCGCTTGGCCTTGAAGCGCGCCTCGCTGAGCCCAGTGTCACCATGACCCAGCTTATCTTCATGAAACCGGGCGATGTCATCCCGATCCAGCTGAATGAGGCGGTGGAGATTTGTCTGGAAGGACAGCCCTTTTATCTGGGTGAATTGGGTGAAGTTGCCGGTCAATCGGCAATAAATTTGATGAAACGAGCGGAAACGAAATCCGAATAAGGACGGAGAGTTGAAATGTCTGAAACTGACGAAATGCAAACACCGGATGATGCCGAAAACATGGCTGCGACGCCGGAAACAGCGGCCCCTGCAGAACCCGCACGCGAGGGCGAACGCGCAGGTTTTGAAAATTTGCGGGTGCTGGAAAATATCCAGGTTGAACTGACCGTCGTTGTTGGCTCTGCCGAAATGAAGATCCGCGATCTTTTGCGCTTGAACGAAGGCTCGGTGATCGAACTTGACCGATTGGCCGGCGACCCGCTCGACATTCTTGCCAACGGCACCATCATCGCCAAGGGCGAAGTGGTTATGGTGGGCGAGCGCTTCGGTATCCGCTTTTCGGAAATTGTCGATCCTGAAAAACGGGTTGAAAATATCTGATTCAATTTGACGGGCAGCGCGCGTCAAGCTATTGACGCTTTGGCTTATCCACCCGTCAACAATGTCGTGGCGCACAAAAAAATACAACAAAAACATAGATTTATAATTTATTCTGACGATGTGTGCCGGTTGGCACGATGTTTGCCTTTATCGGGTGTAGGGCATGAACCTGCCTGAGAGGAGACAGCGATGACCAGTGAAGCCATGCCGATCGGCCAGATCATTACCGTTTTAGTTTTTCTGGCGAGCCTGTTGGCGGCGTTGTATTTCGTCCGTCGGCACGGGTCGGGCTTGCGTCAGCATTTCACGGCCGCGCGACGCGCCCAGGTTGTCAGCGAATTGTTGCTGGGCCCGCAAGAGCGCCTCCGCATCATCCAGATCGACCACCGTGAATATGTCATTATTTCGGGCCGAAACGGCACGCCGGCCTTTTTTGCGCTGCCCGTGCATGGCGCGCGCGCGCCGGGCGCCGCCGGTGAAACCACCGATGAACTGCCGAAATCACTGCACGCTTTCATGCCGACGCAACGCACCTCCCCCAAACACGGAGCGGGTAAATGAGCGCGCGTCATGTGCAAAGTCTTTGCCGCATGGCCGCGGGACTGGTCTTCACGTTGGTTTTCACGCTGGCGTTTAGTGGTGGTGCAATGGCGCAAGAGGGCGTCGGGCTGCCCGCACTGAACATGGTGACGCAATCCGATGGCAGCACGACCTATTCGCTTTCGCTACAGATTTTGGCGCTGATGACCGCGGTTTCCCTGCTGCCATCGCTAGTGCTGGGCATGACGTCGTTTACCCGTATTATAATTGTGCTGTCGATTTTGCGCCAAGCGATGGGAACGCAGCAAACGCCACCTAATCAAGTGTTAATCGCGATTGCTTTGTTCTTGTCGCTTTTCATCATGACGCCGACATTAACGGCTGTTTACGACGAAGCCGTCAATCCGTATGTCGACCAAGAGATTGCGGCGGAAGAAGCCCTGTCCACGGGCAGCACGATTATGAAGTCTTTTATGATCCGCAATACGCGCGAAAAAGATCTCGTCATGTTTTCGGAAATGGCCGGGCAGGGCGATTTTGAAAGCAATGCCGATGTGCCGATGACGATTGTGCTGCCGGCCTTTATCACCTCCGAACTTAAATCGGCTTTCCAGATCGGCTTCCTGTTGTTTCTGCCGTTTCTTGTTATCGATATGGTGATCGCTTCGATTTTGATGTCGCTCGGCATGATGATGCTCAGCCCAATGCTGGTGGCTCTGCCTTTCAAGTTACTTTTGTTTGTTTTGGTGGATGGCTGGTCGATGACCGTCGGCTCACTCGTCGCCACTTATGCGTCCGGCTAGCCGGACTGTACGGAGAACCCCATGGATTTTGATGCGAATATCGGTTTTTTACGCCAAGCCTTTTGGCAAATAATCATGGCTGCGGGCCCCATACTTGCCATTGCGTTGGCGGTGGGCCTCATCATCGGCATTATTCAGGCGGCGACCTCGATTAATGAAATGACGCTCAGTTTCGTGCCGAAATTGGTGATCGTTGTGGCGTCGCTGGCGCTGTTTTCGAACTTCATCATGCTGCAACTGACCGATTACTTCGCCTTTGTTTTCGATCAGATTACGCGCATCGGTTAGGCAAGGCCCATGCAAGGCTTATTGGTTGAAAATGCCGCCGGACTGCCGGGCATCGACATCAATATGATGATGGAATATCTGGTGCTGCATCTGGTTGCAGCGCTCAGAATTGGTGCGTTTTTTATCGCCGCGCCGTTTTTTGGCGCGCGCTATGTGCTGCTGCCGATCCGAATTCTTTTCACCATGGTGCTGTCGGTCATTTTGGTGCCCAATATAGATATTCCCGACAGCCAGATCATCGGCACCGCGGCCGGTGTCATGATTATTGTAAAGGAAATCTCCATCGGCCTTGCCGCGGGGTTAATCATGACCATCTGGTTCTCGGCTGCCGCGCTTGCGGGCGAAAAAATTGCGTCCACGGCCGGTCTTGGTTTTGCCGCGCAAATGGATCCGGCCTCGGGCGCGCAGACACCCGTGGTGAGCCAGATTTTAAATCTTCTGCTGATTGTTTTGTTTTTGTCGCTCGACGCTCATTTGCTGGTCATCTCAATTATTTTAAAATCTTATGAAATTTCTCCGATCGCCTATTCACCCGATCTGAGCGTGCTTGTTGCGACGGGTATCGAGGCGGCGGGCATGATGTTTTTCGCTGCCGCGATGATTATGCTTCCGATTATCACCTTATTGTTGATGATCAATCTCACCATCGGGGTAGTCACACGGTCTGCGCCCACGCTGAACCTGTTTTCCTTCGGCTTTCCGATTTCGATGCTGGGCGTGTTTTTTATTTTGTACATATCGACGGATGTTCTGGGCTACGCCTTTAGCGACCTCATAGAGGCAGCGGTGGACAGCATTGAACGTAGTATTGCGGGGATTGCTTATGGCTGAAGAAAACCAGGACAGTCAGGAGAAAACCGAGGAACCTTCCCAGCGAAAGCTGGACAAAGCGCGCGAAGACGGCAAGGTCGTCACCTCAAAGGAAATGTTTGTTTTCACCAGCTTGGCGGCGGGACTGATCACCGGGCTGGCTATAATGGCTTATGGCAATCAGCCGCTCATGCATTGGGGTGGACTGTTCACGCTCGATGCGAAAACCCATATCGATGCCCTCATTCTCGCGCATATGGATTATGCGCTGTGGTTTTTGATCCAAGGCACCATCATATTTGGGCTGCCGATTATGATCGTCACCATCCTCACGCAATTCGGTGTGGGCGGCATTATTTTTGCGCCCAAAGCTTTGTCGTTCAAAGGCTCGCGCATCAGCCCGATAGCCGGTTTCAAGCGCATGTTCTCGATGAAGGCGTTGGTAGAACTTGGCAAATCAATTCTCAAAGTGGTGTTTTTGTTCGGCATTGGCTTTGTCACCATTGTTTATTTCATGCCCGGCATCATTTGGTTCCCCAATGGAACCATGGCCAATGCGCTGAATATGATGACCTCGTTAATTCCCAGATTGATCGGCGGTTTGCTGATCGGTCTATTCATCATCGCCGTGCTGGATTTTGCATGGCAGCGCTTTGACTTTATGAAGCAGATGCGGATGAGCCGTCAGGATCAAAAAGACGAATTCAAGCAGACTGAAGGGTCGCCGGAAGTGAAGGCCAAAATTCGCCGCATGCAAATGGAGGCTTCCGCCAATGCAAGCAAGCAGCGCGAAGCCCTTGAAGAGGTCAGCGAAGCGACGGCGGTGATCACCAACCCGACCCATTTTGCTGTGGCCTTAAAATATGAAGTGGGCAGCGCTGGCGCGCCCACGGTGCTGGCGATGGGGCGCGGCGTTATGGCCGAGCAAATTATTGAGCGTGCGAAACAGGCCGAGGTTACCGTGTTCCAAAGCCCGTTACTCGCGCGTGCGCTGTTCTTCACAAGTGAGATTGGTGGGGAAATCTCGGAAGCATTGTATAATGCGGTTGCCGTGGTGCTGGCCTATATTTACCGTGTTGATCAGGGCGATGTTGCAGAACGCCCAGACGTCGATGTACCGCGCGACCTGCGATACGCCGAAAACGGTCAGTTGCTTGAGGAGTAATGAAGATGGCGAGACGGCGCAGCCATGGATCAATGGGTGATGTGATCAGCACGCTGGTGTTTGTCGGCATGGCGCTGTTGGGATTTCTTGGTGGTTTTGGTGCGCTGGAAACCGGCGAGCCTTGGCGGGCGGCGGGGATCTGGTTCAGCGGATTTCTGTGCTTTCTGGGCGCGTGCCGATATCCGTTGGCGCGCGTTTTCGACGCCATTAGGGAGCGTAATTTATGACCCGTCCCGACCCTCGATTGACCTGCTACCAATGCCGATTTCTGCGTGTCACCCATGACGCGCGGCGGCCTTGGGGGTGCAATAAATTCGGTTTCAAATCGCCGAATTTGCCCGGTCAGGTTGTGTTTTCATCGACTGGCACGAAATGTGCAAACTATCAACAACGCGAACCGGCTCAACCCGTGAAAGAGCCAAAGGACAAGGGGATATTCGCATGAGTGCTGATCTGGTTATGGTGCAAGAAAGCGTCAAGCTGGCGCTTGATGCTGCCGATGCGGCCGCCGACGTGACGGCGGAGTACAACAAAGTAAAAAAAGAAAACAAAAAACTGCTGGGCCGGGTGAACTCGATCCACCGCATGTCGGGCTTGATCGCCATTATCGCGGCTGTTGTCACGGTGGGCGCATTGGCGCTGACCCTGATCATACATTTCCGGTCAATGTCGTCGCTTGAGCTTTTGTCAGGCACAAACCGCGAAGCCGTCATCGTCTTCGCCGAGAATGTCGACAATATGAACCAGTCGATTGGCAAGCTGGAATTGACCCTGCAAAACCAGGACGATCTGGTCGCGCTCAATCAAAAATTGTTGGGTGAAATTCAAGCACTGCGCGCGGGCAGCCAGGCACCGCTTGACGCGATTGAAAAGCGCCTGCAGGCCGCGATGGAGGAACAACAAAAGGCGACCGGCAAGCTAGCCTCGTCCATTTCAACCTTTTCGGGTCGTCTGACGGCAATGCAGAAGGAAACTGCCAAGCAAATTAAAAAATCCGCCAGTTCGATCAACAATCTTGCCGCAAACAGCGGGAATAAGGACGATAAAACACTTGCCGAAGTGAACAAAAAACTGGCAAACATGGATAAGCGTCAGCAAGAACTGGCGCAACAATTAGACCTTTTGGTCCGTGAAAATTCAGCTATGCGAAAACTTCTTGCTAACGGGCAACGCCAGATAAAATTCCCGTAAGCGACGCGGAGAATACGCCCATGCAGAGCCCGGAATATGAGAGCGATTCAGTGTCTGACAACATTCGGACGCTGGACGTCGAGGCAGATAAGCCCGCTGCGCGGGTAGCCAGTTTGCTGCGCCTGAACGGGCTGGGGAGCCTGTCGCGCGCCAATGGCTTAAGGCTAAAAAATGGCGATGTCATCGTGGCGATTAACGGCCAGATTTTTAACGGCAATGAAAATGACTTTGTCGAAGCACTGACGCTCGATAATGCCGACGCACGCGCGCTGGTGACGGTGAGCCGGGGCATCGTGCTGTTTGACGTGCTGACCGCCGGCCCGCTTGGGGGCAGCTATGAATTTACCGAGGTAGAGCTGGCAAATGATATTGCCGAAGCCTTTGAGACATATCAGGTCGATGCCATAGATAATTATGAGCCTTACGAGGTGATGCGGAATTCAACCCGCGATTGTTTGGTGTTCTCGGCCAAGCCGGGCCAGCTGCCGTACGTGTTTCCGGCTGTATGGTTAATGCACAACCGTATCTGGGAGCCGATGTTTGCTGTCATTGCGGCTTACGCGTTTTCAATCGTCGTGCACCCGCTCCTGTTCGCGCTTATCTATGTGCTGACATGTGTGTATTTCGGGCGCGGCCAGGTGGGCATTTTACGCAGCTATGGGCTGTTCCACGAACATAATCTTTGGCTGTGCGTGGCCGCGCGTTCCGTCGAGCAAGTGCAGACAATTTGCCGCCAAATTGACCCGCGTTGCAATTTCCGTTTCAGCCATGTTGGCCCCCCGGCGCCTGCCGAAGCCGAAGAACAAAGCGCAGACTAGTAATTTATTTCGATTTCGATGCGGCGGTTTTTGCCCCGCCCGGCCGGTGATGAATTATCAGCAACCGGACGACTGTCGCCGAAGCTGACAGCCTGCATGCGTTTGCCGTTGACACTTCCGTCATTTTGTAACGATTGCACGACGCTCGACGCGCGCGCGGCGGCCAGATCCCAATTATCGCGATATTGCGAACCGAAAATCAGCGGCACATTATCAGTGTGACCCGACACATTAATGCGGCTATTACCTTTTTCGCTAAGTTTGCCGATGCGCTGCATAATCTGGCGCGCTTGCGGGGTTAAACTGGCCGAGCCTGACCGGAATGCGCCGGCAGAGCCCACAGTGACAACCACGCGGTCTTCGTCACGCTCGACAGCGACCAAACCCTGACCTATTTCCTGTTTAAGGGCGACCGTGAGCTTGTCTTCGGCGATCTGCGCGCGGCGCGTTTGTTCTTCAGGCGACCCTTGATTAGCATCTTCGCCTTCCGATTCTTTCTTTTGCAGCCGCTCCAGTTCATCCGTCAGCTTTTTGAGCTTCTGCTCAAGACCGCCAAACAGCACTTCTTGTTCGGATTTGCCAACTTGATTTTTGGCCTTTTCAACGGCATCCAAGGTTTTGGTCAACAATTCGGGCAGGCGTTCATCGACATCCTGTTCGGCAAAATTGACAACCAGCTTTTCGCCAAGCGTTTCAACCTGAATATCGCCCTTGGCGACCGCCTGTTCCAGCGCTTCCATAATCTCCTGGGCTTTGCCGTCGCCGTCGTCGGAATCTTTCGTCTTCGTTTGCAGTTCAAGCTCGGGTTGGTTTACTTGCGTTGTCTGCTGTGTCATTTCATTTGTCACAGACGGCGCCGGTGAGGGACTGAAAGTCATCGAAATAATTGTTGTTCCCATCGGTTGCTCTACGATAGGAATCTCTCTTTGAATGCCGAAGGCATTGTTTAGCGAGCCGGTAATCTGTTTAAATTTGGGAACATTAAATTCGGCGAAAGATAAGATTAGTACGAAGAAGCACATTAGAAGGATGGCCATATCTGCAAATGTACCATACCAACCTGGAAGCCCCGTTGGAGGACACCGAGGACACTCTTCTTCCTCCTCCTCTACTTCTTCGACCAAATCTTCGCTTGTGCTCGACATATGCGGTGCGACCTCTGCTAGGCTTCGTCAAATTCTTAAGCTGCTTCTAACATTTTTTCTTGGGCTTTCGCCGGTAAGTTTGCGATCATTTGATCCTGAATGTTTCTGGGGCTTTCCCCTCGAGAAATACTTCGCAGGCCAGCGAGTATCATCTCTCGATAGACAACCTCATGTTCGGTGAAATATTCGAGCTTCGTAAGCATTGGTTGGAAGACGATGTTGGCTAGCAGAGATCCGTACAATGTTGTCAGAAGCGCGATAGCCATCGCCGGACCAATCGATTTGGGATCTGCCATGTTGCCAAGCATTAGAACAAGACCGATTAGTGTTCCAATCATTCCCATGGCGGGGGCTAGGTCAACATACGATTTAACGACATTCTGTTTTGCTAAATGGCGAGCCTTCATTGCTTTTATTTCAGCGCGAAGTTGCTCTGTAAGTTTTGCTTCATCTGCGCCATCAACAAGCATTTGCATGCCTTTTGAAAAAAACTTGTCAGGTACCTCTTGGCCTTCAAGTGCCATCATTCCGTCTTTGCGGGCGATGGCGGCCAATTCGACCATGCGCTCAATTAATGCCTCATTCTTTTTAATCGGCGGCATAAATACTTTTAACATAGCACCAAAACTGCCGACCCAGGTACCGATTGGATGGCAAAACATGACAGCGAAGAATGTTCCCCCACCGACAATAAGTACAGATTGGTTGTCGATAAAGGGGCCTATGCCGCCGCCGCCAGCAGCCATTGCGTAGAAAACCATTCCAATAGCACCGATGAGGCCAATTATAGAGGCGATATCCATTATAAAACCACACTTTGTGTTTCAGTTCTGAGTGAACTGCAAGTAATATACCAACTATAAGACAACAGTGTAATTTAATTTGACTTAAAATTTTGTTGGAAAAAATTTATCTTAGAAACTCAGATTGTTTGCGGTGAAATAGGTGATGGCAAATACAAAAGTCATATATTGGGTTGCATTCCTACTGTGCGGTTTTCAACCAGCGTTGAGCCTCACTAACTTAATGTCGGCTAAGGCCCAATATAGGCCGCAAGAAATGCTTGTCTTAGATGATCAAAATAAAATTGAATGGCTAAGGTGTAGTCTCGGGCAGATTTGGCAAAAAAACACCTGCACGGGTTCGGTATTAAAACTAAATCACGAACAGATTGCTACAGCCATCGAGCAGGCAAATAACCAACTCGGAGGAGGTTGGCGATTACCTAGTTTGCTGGAACTAGAGTCTTTGGTATGTGATGAATGTGGAGTTCCAAAAATTAATAAAGTGATTTTTCCAAATACGTCGGCTGAGCCGTACTGGACGGGAGAGCAAAGAGATTATAAATACTTTGGTGTAGCTCCGTTTTTTTCCGTTAATTTTTACACTGGTCACAAATACGGGAGGTTTTTCCCAGACCAAAATTTGGCGGTCAGACTAGTTCGCGATTTTGGCGATGGGGTTAATTAGCCCCACTCCTCTTCCAGATCCAAAAGCGAAAGATGCCGCCAAATATGCCTACGCCAAACATGGCACCAATTAAAATATCGACCCTTAATAGAGATAAATAACTTTTATTTTCCCCAGCAAATAAGGCTATAAGTCCCAGCAAGAAAATGGAAAACAGAAAATATCTTATAACAATACATTGAAAGCAAGCCCCTTGCACTAATTTTTGTTTTGATTTCCTTTTCATATGGCACCAGTATTCGAAAGAAAGGTATCAATTTAAGTTCAATATCTATACCAAAACACAAAAAATGGACAAAAACACTGCCTAAATTTTGACAGAAAAATTTTTTTCAAAATCTAGAAATATATAATACGTTGAAAGTATTGAATAATTTTTAATTTATATTGACACTTGCAACAGTCAAATTGTTATTTTGGCTGTCGTTTCAAACACGCCCAAAGTACTCCCGAACACAGAAAAAGGGAGAGTGTCATGCAACTGAGTCAGTCGATACGCCTAAAGCAAAAGCAGTCAATGGTAATGACGCCGAGACTGCAGCAAGCCATTCGAATGTTGCAGATGAATAATCTGGATCTCGCCAGCTATTTGGAAGATCAAGCGCTTGAAAATCCGTTTCTTGAAGTGTCCGCCAATGCAGGCGAGGCGCCGGGCACCTCTGTAGAGCCTGACGCGGCAGCGGATGCCACCCCCAATGATGCCGCGCCCGCCGAAGCCATTGATACCGACATGAAGGCCGGCGCCAGCCCGCAGGATGATCCCGGGGCGCAACAAGATTTCGACAATCGGTTCGACTACAGCAATGCCGACGGGCCAGCGGGACGCCAGACCGGGCAGGGCGGTGATCAGGATTGGGATATGATTGCGGCAACCATTGCCGAGCGCCCGCCATCACTTTTCGAACATGTCGGGGGTCAGATCGATATGGCATTTGACGAGCCCAAAGAACGGATGATCGCCAATATTCTGCTCGGCGCCGTTTTGCCAAGCGGCTGGTTGGGCAAGCCGGTTGACGACATTGCCGAAGAAAACGATCTGTCGCGTGACGCGGTCGCAAGCGTGTTGATGCGTATGCAAAAGTTCGAGCCGACCGGCATTTTTGCCACCGGCCTTGCCGATTGCCTGCGGTTGCAGGCGCGCGAAGCCGGGGTGCTTACTGCGTCTTTTGACATATTGCTGGATAATTTGGAATTGCTGGCGCAAGGTAAAATCGACCAGCTGGCGCGTCGATGCAAGGCTGCGCCCGACGATGTGCGCGCCATGCTGCGCCTCATCCGCCAGTTCGATCCGAAGCCCGCCGAGACGTTTTTCGGCGAGGTGGAAATTGTCAGCGCGCCCGATCTCATCGCCTATCGTGGCCCGGACGGATGGGTTGTCGAATTGAACAAATCAACCTTGCCGGGCATCACCATCGATGAGCATTATGCAGCGCGGCTAAAAAAACGTGTCGCCGAACAAGCTGAACAGAAATTCACCATGCAGGCGCTTTCTTCGGCGCGCTGGCTCAAGCGGGCCATGGAACAGCGCAATGAGACGACCTTGTCGATTGCCGCTGAAATCGTGCGTCAGCAGACGCCGTTTCTCGAAAAAGGG
>MDTB01178231.1_pt1 | contig 12514 bp, 12 predicted proteins | sample 811161 | NCBI WGS metagenome assembly MDTB01 (sample SAMN05326650, study PRJNA326480) | marine metagenome | isolation source: seawater | place: Mediterranean Sea | collected 2009 | reverse complement strand
GTCAAAAAATTTTGTCCTAAAGATTTTTTTAGGAATTTCATAAACTTTTTTTATGGATATAATAAATACACTTTAATAAACTTGTAGGATCAGATTCTTTTTTCATGATTTTATCAAAAGCAACTCCATGATCTGGTGATATTCTTATATATTTTAATCCTAATGTTAAATTGATTGCATCAAACTTAAATAGAGCTTTAAATGGAGCTAACACTTGATCATGGTACATACCAACTATTATGTCATAGTCCTTGTATTTATTTATAAAAATTGTATCCGAGGGTATAGGTCCATCTAATCTTATTTTTAATTTATTTAGATCCTTAATAGCTGGTAAAATATGTTCATGTTCCTCAGAGCCTTTTTTAAATTCAGCGTTATGTGGATTAAGACCAAGAAGAGCAATTCTTGGCCTTCTTTTAAACTGTTTTTTGTACCAATTATAAATAGTTTTAATTTTAATTTTTATCAATTTTTTTTTTATTTTCCCCGGGATTGATTTAATATCTATATGAGTTGTTAAAGGTGATACGATTAAATTTCTATTTCCTATGATCATAACTTCAGAGCCATCTTTTATCGCACACTTTTTTGCAAGATATTCAGTTACTCCGATATTATTTTTTTTTTAAATGTTTTTTATTAATAGGACAATTAATGATTCCAGCAACACTTTGATCCAAACCTAACTTATGCGCTAAATTTAAACATTTTATAACAAAATTTGCAGATAAATTTGACGATACGTTAAAAGATTTTTTATAATTGAGATCTACATTAAAAACTTTAAGTTTAGATTTATTATTATTTTCTAAAAGATTACTAATTTTTTCAAGTTGAATTTTATATTTTAATTTTTTAAATTGATCATTTAATAATTTATAATTTGAAATTAAAATAATTCTATTTTTTATACTTCGCGGTAGTTTCTTCCAACACTTAAAAATAATTTCAGAATTAATACTATTAGGATCACCACTTACTATAATAATTTTCTTTTTCATTTATATTCAACTAAATATTTATTTTTAATTGTAGATAAATGACTCATCGAATATAGATTAAATATTTCATTCTGTTTTTGCTGCATAAGTCTACCTTTTAATTGTTCTTTATCTAGATCGGTACTTGAAACTATTCTTTCCTCATTTAATTTTAAAAATAAAATAGTATTTTGCTTTATAATTGGACTACTCACATCTCCAGGCCTCATTAAATTGATTATTTTAAATATTTCACTAGATAATGTTTTAGTATTTATCCATCCCAAACTTCCTTTTTCAGAAGCTGTATTTGAAATACTAAACTTCAAAGCAGAATTTTCAAATCCATTCTTGTTAATTTCATTAATTATCTCTGAAATAATCTTTTTTTCTGACTCATCATCATTATTTAAGATTTGTATTTCTGATATATTTACCTCTTTAGTTGTGAGTTCATTTTTAAGTATTTTGTCTATTTCATTTGTAATAGAATTTTCATCTATTTCTATTTTATTTGCATACTTAGAGTAAATAAATTGTTGCCATTTAAATTCTGTCTCTATGTTTTCTATAAACAATTCAAAATCTAAGTTAAAATTGTTGAATTTATTTTTAAGACTATTAATGTTATTAGAAGTCAATTGATTTAGATAATTATCTATTCTTTTTTTATCAATTTTTAAATTTAAATTTTTGAGTTCGTTTTTTTTTAATTTAGTATTTATCAAATCACTTAAAACTTTACTTTTTATTTTATTTATATTTTCTTGATTTATTTGATTATTAGCAACTATGAGGGTACTTAAAATCTTATTTTTTACCTCAAAACTCGTGATTAATTCACTTCCAACCTTTACAACAATTTTATTTTCTATTTTTGCATTTAATATTCCAATAGAAAAAAGATTTATAAAAAGAAATGTAATTAATAATTTTTTTATCATTTACCGATTTTAGGAGTGTTTATATTTCCAAATGGTATCAAAGTAATTTGAAACATTAATGAATCCTCTGGCTCTAATTCAGAGTCATTGTAAAATTCTCTACGATAGACAAGGCCGGCCCTCAAACAATCATTTAAATACTCATAACTTAAGTCATAAAACTCTGCAGAGTCTGTTATTAGGTTTCTTTTAGTTTTGAATGATAACAAACCTTTATCTTTATTTTTTAAATTTAATTCAGTTTTAAAATAATCTTGTTTTCCAATATGCTTTTTTTCTCTTAGGTAATTAAAATCAACATTTAATGCTCCCAAAGTATAATCTGTTCCTATTTCATTATAATTTAAGTCATTATAATTCTGATCAATTGAAAAATTATAATTAAATTTAAAATTTTTTTGTAATTCATAGCTACTGGAACCGACTAAATCAGACAATTTTTCATTTAAACTACTTTTATCTGACATCTTTTTATTCTCTCTTTCATTAATAATTTGAGCTAATGAAAAATCAAAAATATTATTCTTTTTATTTTTAATTTTATAATCAAATCCGTAAGTAGCATTAAGTCCAGTTTCATAGTTATTAATGTTAGATACTCTATTCAAATTATAAGCATTAGTTGGATTCAGTCTTGAATCATCTGTTTCTTTTCTCATACTTCCAGGCGCATACCTTATAAGAAGTTTTGGATTTAATAAGTGTTTAGATTGGTCTTTATTTTTTTCATAATTTAATTCTGATAATAGACCTAAAGCTCCAAAAATTTCACTTGTAGGATCGTTTTTGTATGTGCTTACGTTTTTACTTTCATAATTAATGTTTTTAATATTACCTAATATTTTTGAATTAAAACCATTGTTAAAATTAAAATTATTAGATGTCCAATTAAAATCATTTACTAAAAAATTTGTAAGTTTATTGGTATCATAATTATGAACTTTATAATTAGTTTGCAAATTTAAACTTCCTATTTTTTCTCCGTAAAATAAATTTTTATCTAAGGTTAATTCTGGCAAAATATATTCATGTTTATCTTCATAATCATCTTTCAAAGTCTCATAGATACTTGCATCAAAACCTAAAAATAAGTCTTCTCTCTCATGAGTATAGTTTATTGAATTTTCTAATGTTTCTAAATTGTGATCAACAAGATTAGACTCTATTTTGTATAATTTCAGATATTTATCATTTGAAACTTCTTGAAAATTTATATTTAGAGAATTTTCAAAATTATTTTTGTCAGTAAAATTTTTGACATATTTTGTAAAAAAATGAGATTTTTCTCCGCTTTTTTTTGATGTACTAGTTTTCTTGTAGCCTTGAGTATATCCAAAGTCAGTCAATAAATTAGAATTTTTAAAAGCCTGATGATACTCACCTAAAAATAATGGATTTTCAGATACATAAAGTCTATTAGTAAACGTAAAATTTTTATCTGATCCTAGATTCATGAAATAAGGAATTGATATCCCACTTCCTAAGTTTTTAGAGTCATATAATGTAGGGGGTAAAAATCCTGATCTTCTATCTACTGTATGGTCTGGGTGTGACAGCCTCGGGAAATAAAAAATTGGGATGTCATAGACTTTAACCACTGCATTTTCGTAATAGATTGTTTTTTTTACATTGTCATGCAACATTTGTTTAGATTGAATTGACCATGGTGGACACTTATCATTTATTCTATAATCGCATAATGTGAAGACACTCTTTTTAAAACTACTTTTTCCTTCCGCTATACTAACTGTATTTGCAAAAATTCTAGGCTTATTCCTATCATCTATTTTAAAACCATTTTGATTTAAAAAAGATTTAGTATCTGTGCCTAAAATCTCTTTTTTTTTAGTATCTATGTAAATTTGAGAAAATTCATAAATATTTTTATTTTGGTCTAAAATTTTAATAAAGCCAATAGACTTGAATAAATTTTCTTCAGACAAGTATTCAAAATTTTCTAAAAATATTTGATTCTCGTCTTTATCTATTAATAAAGAACTCTTATCAGATTTTATAATTTTATTTTTATTATCGACGGTTATATCTTCTCCATCTAATAAGTATTTTTCTGCAGTAAAAACTTTTGTTTTACCCTTAGTAACTAAAATTTCATCTTCTTCAAAATATTCTGCATAATTAGCCTCAATTGAATTATTTCTTTCATCTAGCGCTACTATATTTTCTTTTATAATTAGAAAGCCTTTACTTCTAAAATATTTAACATATTCGCTTTTAATTGTTTTATTTCTTGTTTTAACTACAACATCATTTTCAAATATAGTAGTATTTTCGTTTCTATCAAAAGATATATTCTCTGCAACAATCGAAATATTTTCTGCAAATAAGCTTTTAAAAAAAAATATAGAAAAAAAAATTAAAAATATTTTACTTTTCATTGATTTGAATTACTCCAATTAAAGTAAAGAAACTTAGTGTTAATACTGGTGTCCAAATAGATAAAATGAGAGGTATTCTATCAGTTTTACCAAGCGCAAAAGATAGATCTTTAAAATAATATATAAAAACGGTTAAAACTAATCCCATTAAAATGAATTTAAAATTTTCGGAGGTTCTCATAGTATGCAAAGATAGTATTGTTGCTAATGCAGTCATTACAAATAGATAAAAAGGCAGGGTCATCATTGAGTGCATATTTTGTTTTAAAAATTGTTTGTTGTAACCTTTATCAATCATATCTTTAAAATTTACTATTATTTCAATAAAAGAAAATGTATCTGCATTATTAAAAAGACTTAAAATATTTTCATAACTATAAATTGAAGTTATTACATATTTATCGTGAAGTTCAATTTTGAAAACACCATCGACAAGTTTATAAATTTGAGCTTCTTCTAAAACCCAGTCATTTGAAGTAATATCTGCGGAACTTGCTACAATTTTTCTTTTTAAAAAAAAGTTTTTATCTAATTCAAAAATTTTTAAGTCAAAAATAATATTTTTTTCTGGTTTTGATGCAGTGATTATTCTTCCATCATTATTAATAGTTTCTTTAATCCATAAACCATTTTTATTAACAGTAACCAAGTGGTCCAGGTCACGTGCATAATTAGATTTTGTTTTTTCGTAATATTTTACTAAAGATGAACTTATAGGATTAATTAAGAATAAAATTAACCAGCCTAAAATAAAAGATGTAAATGCTAAAACAATAAATATTTTAAGATTTGAGTAACCGTATACTTTGAGTACAAGCAATTCTTTATTATTTCTAATCTTTACCAGATACCAGATGCTCGAAATAAAAAGAATGAATGGCAAGAGTTTTATTATTAAACTAGGAACAAAAATACTTGTTAATAATAATGGAGTAAAAATACTTACATCAGTCTTTTTAAAAAACTCAATTTCTTCAAATAAATTTAATATTAATCCAAAACAATAAAAAGTAATTATTACAATGAGAAAACTTTTTAAAAAATTTTTTAATAAGTAATTTAAAATTATATTATTCATTTTAGTTTTTATTAAACTTATAAGTTAATAACGGATACAAAAAAATAAATACTAAAATTGGTGTCATAATATAAATATATTTTATTATATTATTAGTACCAGTGTATTTAAGAATTAATTCAACAAATATTAATAAACTAAAACAAAATGTAAAAACAGAGACTCTTCTAGAAAAAAAACTTTTATTTTTAAATAATAAAAGCGAGCATATCAATGCAATTATTGGCATATATGATGGTAAGATCAAACGTCTTATTAAAATAGGAATAATTTCTTTTTTAGATTCACTATTACAAATTTGTAAATTATTTTTTTTAATTAAAAAGCAACTCAAAAGTTTATAAGAAGCTGTTTCTTGAAGTTTGAAATCTTTAATAACAGTTGTTGAAAGTCCACTCAAGTCTATATTAAGTTGATCAAATTTAAAAACTTCATTTGTATTTTTATTTTTTTTATATGTTATTATTTGACCGTTTATTAAAAATAAATTTTTTTTTTCCACGATACCTTTTTCAGCAATTATAGTAGTACTGTTAGCATCTTCAATATTAGTAGAAAAATTACTTAAGTTTTTTCCTGTGTCATGCAAAAAGATATTTCCAATTTCATTGTCTACTTTTTTATCTACATATAATGTAAGTCCCTTGAAGGAATCAGAAAATTGTTGGGATTTTATTGTTGGTAAAAGGGAATTGAAGCTACTTTCACCTAACATTTGCCTAGATTTACTTAATGCCAAAGGAGTTAGATAAACAGAGAAAATTAAATAAATTAACATTATTATAAAAGAGGAAAATAACAATAAGTTAACTATTAATAATTTCTTTACACCCGCTGACCATAGGATAATAAACTCATTATTATTTAAGTGTTTAATTATAAAAATTATAATAGATATTAAAAAAGCCAAAGGAAAGAACTTGGGAGCCACACCAAAAATATTTAGTATTGAGTATTTGAAGTATGTACTCAAAGAATATCCATTATCAACTATTAGTTCTAAAAAATTTACAGCCCTTACTGTAAATGCTATTAAAGATAGGCCAATAATTATGGTTAAAAATGTTTTAAATATTTCTAAAAAATAATTGTAGTAAATTTTGTTTTGAAGCATTTCTTTAATTTATATATAACTAATTCATCCATATATTAAATTCAACTTAAGAGTGAACATGTACAAAATTACCATTGAAATCTGCTTTATTTGAACATATATACCAATCAAACTTACTAGATATTTAAAATCATGACTTTAAAAATAAGCTATATAAACAAACTAATTAACAAAAATTCATCTAATATTGTTTTATTCGCGAATGAAAAATTTAATGTCGGCAATTTAAAAAAATATATCTCTGACAAAGAGTATTCCTACATAGGCGATCTTCTAAAAGCTTCTGATTTAAAAAAAAATATTTTTGTCTACGAAGTAAATTCCAAAAAAAAAATTATATTAATATCTATAAAAAATAATTTAAAAACTTCAGATATAGAAAGTCTAGGAGCAGAATTTTATGGAAGAATCAATTATGGAAAAAACAGTGAATACTTTATTAATTCAGATACTCTATCTAACAAACATAACAATTTATTAGGCCATTTTCTTCACGGCTTAAAATTAAAGTCTTACGAATTTAATAAATATAAAACCAAAAAAAAAGTTAGGATAATTTCTATAAATATATATGGAAGTAAAAATAAACCATCAAATCAGACTCAATTAAAATTTAAAGCCTTAGAAGCAGGTACTTTTTACGCAAGAGATTTAGTTTCGGAACCCGGTAATATTTTGCATCCTGACGAGTATGCAAAAAGATTAAAATCTTTAAGGCAAGATGGTCTAAAAGTAACAATTTTTGATCAGAAAAAATTAAAAAAAATGGGCATGCATTCCTTGCTTGGTGTAGGCATGGGAAGTGTAAGAGGTTCATATCTAGTAATAATGGAATGGAATGGTGCAAAAAATAATTCTAAACCTGTTTCATTTGTTGGAAAAGGAGTGACTTTTGATACTGGCGGATACTCTTTAAAACCAGCTAGGTTTATGGAAGATATGACATATGACATGGCAGGGTCTGCTGCTGTAGTTGGTTTGATGAAATGTTTGGCGTTAAGAAAAGCTAAAGTCAACGCTGTAGGTGTTGTTGGTCTGGTAGAAAATATGGTGAGCGGCATAGCACAAAGACCTGGAGATATTGTTAAATCTTACAGCGGTAAAACAATAGAGGTTTTAAATACAGATGCGGAAGGTAGATTGGTTTTGGCTGATGCATTAACTTATACTGAAAAAAGATTTAAACCAAAAATCATAGTTGATTTAGCAACTCTAACAGGCGCAATTATAGTTTCTTTAGGTTCTGAATACGCTGGACTATTTTCTAATGATGATAAATTATCCAAACAAATTTTAGCGTCAGGAGAAAGGGTAGAAGAAAAGCTTTGGAGAATGCCATTACATAAAAATTATGATAAACTAATCAATTCTAAAAATGCTGATATGCAAAACATAAATTATGTAGGTGGAGCTGGATCAACAACAGCAGCTCAATTTTTACAAAGATTTATTTTAAACAAAACGCCGTGGGCTCACTTAGATATTGCTGGAATGGCTTTTTCAAAATATGGCGGATCATTAAATTCTAGTGGCGCAACTGGATTTGGTGTTAGGTTGTTAAACCAACTTATCGAAGAAAACTATGAATAAAGTGGAACAAACACTTTCTATAATTAAGCCCGATGCTGTTGAAAGAAATCTAATCGATGATATAAAAGCAATATTTATTAAAAATAATCTAATAATTAAGGAAATAAAAAAGATACATTTATCTAAAGATGAAGCAGCAGAATTCTATAAGGTTCACCAATCTAAACCATTTTACAATGATTTATGCGCTTATTTATCCTCAGGTCCGATAATAGCTATGATTTTACAAGGAGAAAATGCAATTTTGTCAAACAGAAAATTGATGGGAGCAACTAATCCTAAAGATGCAGAAGATAATACAATTAGAAAACTTTATGGAATTTCGATTGATAAAAATTCTGTTCACGGCTCAGACTCAGTAGATAACGCAAAAAAAGAGATAGATTTTTTTTTTAAAAGCTAGTTTTTTCTAAAAATTTTTATAATAGCCTCAGGATATGCTTTGTATTCCAGCTCTTGTGTTTTTTTCTTTAGAATATTTTCATTATCATTTTTGTTTATAAAAAATTTCTTTTGAATTATCACATTTCCATCATCCAATTTTTCGTTGACAAAATGTACTGTACACCCTGTTTTTTTTTCCTTATTTTTTAAAATTCTAGAGAAAGTATTTAAGCCTTTAAACTTAGGTAATAGAGAAGGGTGAATATTGATAATTTTTTTTTTTATAATTTTTAATTAAGTAATTGGATATAATTTTCATATATCCAGCAAGACAAATAAAAGATATTTTATATTTTTTTAAATTTGATAAAATTTTATTTTCATGATTTGTTATTCTAGTATCTATAAAAACATATGGTATTTTAAACATTTTAGCATAATTAATTCCTTCGGCTTTTTCATTATTAGTAATTACTAAACTAATGTTAATCGGAAAATTTTTATCTCTTGATCTATCAATAAGATTCTTAAGATTGGATCCTTTTCCTGAAATAAAAATACATGTTTTTTTTTTTTACCATTTAAGAGACTCAGATAAATTAAATTTATTTTTATCTTGAGATATATATCCAATTTCATATGGCATAAATTTTTTTGGGAATATTTTTTTAATTTTTTTTATATTTTTTTTCGAAACAATCAAACAAAAACCGACACCACAATTAAAAGTCTGAATCATTTCTTCATTCGAAATATTTTTACTTTTAAGCCACTTAAAAATTTTTATTATTTTAATTTTCGAGAGATCAATGTTTAAAGTAAAATTTTCAGGAACTGATCGTAATAAATTTTCGATTAATCCTCCGCCAGTTATATGTGCTGCAGAGTTTATTAAATTCATTTTAACTAATTTTAAAATTTCATTAGAGTAAATTTTTGTGGGTCTCAGAATTTCTCCTTTTAAATTTTCAGGTATCTTATGTTTTTTTATTATTGATCTTACTAAAGAATATCCATTTGAATGTAGTCCATTTGAGGGAATTGCTAGAACAATATCGCCTTTTTTAACATTTTTTTTATCGAGAATCTTTTTTTTAGAAACTAGACCTACGCTAAACCCAGCCAGATCAAATTTATTTTTTGAGTATACACCCGGCATTTCTGCAGTTTCTCCTCCAATTAATTCACATTTTGATATTTTGCATCCTTTAAAAATGCCTTTTAAAATTTTTTTAGTTTTATGAAAATCTAATTTACCAACAGCTATGTAATCTAAGAAAAATAAAGGCTTAGCACCTAAAACTATTAAATCATTTACGCACATAGCCACCAAATCGATGCCAATCGTATCAAATTTTTTAAAATTATTAGCCAATTCAATCTTAGTTCCAACTCCATCAGTACAAGAGACTATTACCGGGTCTTTAATATTAATATTACTAATATCAAACAAAGAACCAAAGCCACCAATAACATCTCTATTTGAATGATCTTTCCTTTTTTTGACATCTTTTCTCGATACATTTGATATATGCTTAACTAATTTATTAGCTAAAAGAATATTAACACCACTTTTTTTATAACTATTTTTAGTTTTTTTCATTTATAAATTGATAATTTAGATTTTATGAAATTGTTCAAACAAATAATAATTATTTTAGTAGTTTTTCTCAAAACTGAAACTCTTTTTTCACAAAATAACTTGTTTGATGTTGATAATATAAAAATAGAAAAAAATAACAATATTACAAATGATGCACTTGCAAATAATGCTATTAAAAAAGGTTTTAATCAGCTAACAAAGAAAATCTTATTAAAAGATGATAGCAAAAAGCTTTTAGATCTAAATTTTTCTTCAATCAAACAATTGGTAACTTACTATCAAATAACAAGTATTTCAAAAGAAAAAGACAATAAAGAAATATTAAATTTTAATATTAGATTTGATAAAAATAAAATTCATGATTTATTTTATAAAAAAGGCATATCATATTCTGAAATTTTAAAAAAAGAATTATATATTTTACCAATTATAGTCCGTAATAACGAAATTTATATTTTTAATAGTAACTTTTATTATAAAAATTGGAATATTGTTTATGAAAATGATCTTATTGAATTTATTCTTCCATTAGAAAATATTGAAATTATAAAATATATTAATGACTACAAGACAAATTTAATTAATTTGGATGTGGTGAAATTATTTACAGGATATTCAAATAAAAATCTAGCCTTTGTTTTAATTGATGATAATAAAAATGATGTAAAAAAAATTCATATCAAATCAGTAATAGAGAAAAAAAAAATATCAAAAAATTTATTTTTTGATAAACAAAATAAATTAATTAATAATTTTGACGAAAACGTTATTATTGAAATAAAAAAAGAATTAATAAATTTAATAAAATCAGAAAATTTAATTGATATTAGGACACCTTTTTTTTTAAATGCAAAATTAAATCTTAGTAAAAAAAGTAATTTAGTAAGATTAAATTCAATTATAGAAAAAATAGATTCTATAGAAAATATTTATGTTCAAGAATTTAACAAAGATTATATGAATTTGAGAATAAAATACTTAGGGAAATTAGAAAAAATAATTAGTCAACTTAAAAAAGAAAATATAGATTTACAATTAGTAAATGATCAATGGATCATCAAAACATTATAAAATGGACCAATTAATATTGAAATTTCCCTTTGCAAAAAAATACCACGAGCAAGATTTTTTTGTATCAAGCAATAATTTTTCTGTTTATAAACTGGTGGAAAGTTGGCCAACATGGCCAGGCAAATGGTTAAATGTTTATGGTGCTTCAGGTTCTGGTAAAACCCACTTAGCTAAGATCTTGGAAAAAAAAATTGATAAGATTAAAATTATTGAAGCAAAATATATAAATGATGGAATAATTAAAGATTTAAATAATCTTGATTGTTTAATTATCGATAGTTTTAAAAATGATATTGATGAAAAATTACTTTATTCAATTTTTAATCAATCTAAGCAATTAGAAAACTATTTGTTAATAAATTCTATCTCCTCAATTACAAATATTGATTTTAAATTAAGAGACCTCAAATCAAGAATAAATAGCTTATTATACTTTGGTATTGAATTACCCACAGACGATTTACTTAGAGTTATTATATCAAAAACGTTATCTGACAAACAAATAAGTATAAATCCTAAAATATCAGATTTTATTATAAACAATGTAGAGAGATCTTATGAAAAAATGTTCAAATTTTTAAAGGATGTAGATGACTTGTCTTTATCTACTGGCAAATCAATCAATATTAATCTAATAAAAAAAGTACTGAACAGATGAATAAATACAGAACGCATAATTGCTCAGAATTAAGTGAAAAAGATATGAATAAAACTGTAACCCTCTCTGGTTGGTTACACAGAAAAAGGGATCATGGAAATTTACTATTTATAGATTTAAGAGATCATTATGGAATGACCCAATGTGTTATTGAAAATAATAATGATTTTTTTTTAGTTTTGGAAAAATCTAAGCCTGAGTCCGTTCTTAATATTAGTGGCAAAGTAGTAAAAAGAACCAGCGGAACAGAAAATCTATATTTAAAAACTGGTAAAATTGAAATCTCAATTGAGTCAGTCAAAGTTTTATCAAATGCCAAAGAACTACCCATGCCTGTTTTTGGAGATCAAGATTATCCTGAAGACATACGACTAAAATACCGATTTTTAGATTTAAGAAGAGAAGAAATGCATCAAAACATAATCTTAAGATCAAAAGTAATTTCGTTTATAAGGTCTGAAATGTTGAAATTAGGTTTTTTAGAATATCAAACTCCAATATTAACTTCATCAAGTCCAGAGGGTGCAAGAGATTTTTTAGTCCCGAGTCGATTGAATCCAGGAAAATTTTATGCGCTACCTCAAGCACCTCAACAATTTAAACAATTAATTATGGTTTCAGGTTTTGATAAATATTTTCAGATTGCACCATGTTTTAGAGATGAAGATGCTAGAGCTGATAGAAGTCCAGGTG